>Ga0308156_1000383_pt1 | contig 96177 bp, 83 predicted proteins | sample PhyAR2_FD_201041 | JGI IMG/M metagenome (GOLD analysis project Ga0308156, IMG submission 201041) | Phyllosphere microbial communities from UC Gill Tract Community Farm, Albany, California, United States - DLSL A.R2 | ecosystem: Host-associated > Plants > Phyllosphere > Unclassified | place: USA... | reverse complement strand
CTGCCGACGCTCACCCATGACCTGGCCGCGTCCACCTCGATGAAGCTGTGGATCGTCAACGCCTATGCGCTGGTCGTCGCCGGCCTGCTGCTGAGCACCGGCGCTTTAGGCGACCGCCTGGGCTACCGGCGCATGTTCATGCTCGGCCTGGTGGTCTTTGGCACCGCCTCGCTGGCGGCCGCCTATTCCCCCAATGCAGGCATGTTGATTGCCGCCCGCGCGCTGCTGGGCGTGGGCGCGGCCATCATGATGCCCGCGACCCTGGCCATCATCCGCATGAGCTTTCCCGACCAGCGCGAGCGCTCGGTGGCCATTGGCATCTGGGCCTCGGTCGCCTCGGGCGGCGCGGCGCTGGGCCCTGTCGTCGGCGGCGTGCTGCTGGAGTACTTCTGGTGGGGCTCGGTGTTTCTGGTCAATGTGCCCATCGTGGCACTGGCGCTGGTGCTGACCGTGTGGCTGATTCCCGCAGACCGCCTCCAGCACAAGGCCAGCCTGGCTGGTTGGGACTACACCAGCTCGCTGCAGGCCATGGTCGCCATGGTCAGCCTGGTGCTCAGCATCAAGGAGCTGGCCAAGCCTGCGCCGTCACTGGGCTTTGCCGCGCTGATGGGCATCCTCAGCGCCGTGGTGCTGGCAGTCTTCATCCGCCGCCAGCTCCGCCGGCCCCAGCCGCTGATCGAGCTGCGCCTGTTCCGCATTCCTACGTTCTCGGGCGGTGTGATTGCGGCCGTGGTGGCGGCCGTCGCGTTGGTGGGCGTGGAGCTGGTGTTCAGCCAGCGCCTGCAGCTGGTGCTGGGGCTGAGCCCGCTGCAAGCGGGGCTGGCGATCTTGCCGATCCCGGTGGCGGCCTTTGTGGCCGGCCCCATCGCCGGCTGGGCACTGTCGCGCCTGGGCACGCACCGGCTGATTCTGGCGGGGCTGTTGGTCAGCGCAGTGGCACTGTGTGCGTTGACGATGAGCCTCAACACGGGCGCCCACAGCCTGCAGAAAATCGCCGTGCTGGCCGTCCTGGGCCTGGGCGTGGGCGCCACCATCACCGCCGCCTCCAATGCGGTGATGAACAGCGCGCCGCCCGAGCACGCGGGCATGGCCGCCTCGGTCGAAGAGGTGTCCTACGAGTTTGGCGGCGTGCTGGGCGTGGCGCTGTTGGGCAGCGTGCTGTCCTGGCGCTACACCAGCAGCCTGGTGCTGCCGGCCCAGCTGCAGGCCACCGGCGCCAGCGATGGCATCGACGCCGCGTTGCTGGCTGCAGAAAAGCTGCCGCCCGAGGCAGCGGCCCAGCTGCTGGGCCTGGCCCACGCAGCGTTTGACCAGGGCTTTATGGCGGTGATGGCCACTGCCGTGGTGCTGGTGTTGGCCGCAGCGCTGGCGGTGGCGCTGTTGCGCAGCCGTGGTCAGCAACAGGCCACCGTGGGGCACCGCAGCGGCGCGGTGGCCAGCGAAGGGCACTGACTTAGAAAAAGTCCTTGTCGGGCAGCGGCTCGCCATGCACGGCCAGCTTGCCCAGCGCCAGCGCCTTGTACAGCGCCGGGTTGTGCGATGCCACGGTGCGGGCATTGCGCCAGTGGCGGTCCAGGTTCTGCGTGCGCAACGTGGAGGAGGCGCCGCCCAGGTCAAACACTGCCGTGCCGGCCTGCAGCACCAGGCCATCGACGATGAGCTTGGCCTTGGCAGCCAGCACGGCGGCATGGTGGGCGGTGTCTTTCAGCGCGGGGTCGCCCTCCGCCGTGGCCAGCGAGGCATCCTGCGCATGGCTGGCCGCAGCCACCACTGCCTCAGCGGCAAACAGCTGGGCCGACAGATCGCCGACGATCTTCAGCAGCAACGGGTCTTCTGCCGGGGTATCGGCAGCGGCAAAGAAAAACCCCTTGCGCGACCGCTTGTGCAGCATCGCCGACGCATCACGCACAATGGCCCGCAAGATGCCGGTGTTCACCGCCGTCAGGAACAGCTGGGGCAAGGTGCTTTTGTAGGGCCGGCTGTAGCCGGTGCCGGCGCTGTCCACGATGATCTCCTCGGGCTCCACCCGCACGCTGTCGAACAAGGTGGTGCCGCTGCCGGTCATGCGCTGGCCCATGGCATCCCAGTCATCGACCAGGTTCACGCCTTCGCGCCGCGTGGGGATGATGGCAGTGACATCGCGCTCCTGCGCGTCGCGTGCCCGCACGATGACGAAATCCGCATACAGGCTGCCAGTGCTGTAGAACTTGGCGCCGGTCATGCGAAAGTGGGCGCCGTCGGGCACCAGGCGTGTGAAGGTCTTTTCGCCGCTTCTGGCCTGTGCCAGCTCGGTGTTGGCGAGGCCGAAGATCGCCCCCTGGGCCACCTGATCGCGCCAGAAATGCGCCTGCGCACTGACCGGGTTGCGCGCAAAGCGCTCCACAAAGACAAAGTGGTTGCGCAAGATATGCGCAACGTTGGAATCGGCTGCGCCCAGCGCTATCACCTGCTCCATCAGCCCCGCCATGCTGGCCCCCGTGCCGCCATCGGCCACCGGCAGGCGGTAGGCGCCAAAGCGGCGGTCCTTCAAGGCCTGGATCTGCGCAAACGGCAGAATGCGCTTTTCCTCGCGCTCGGCCGAGCCGGCGGCGATCTCGTCAAACAGCGCTTGCCAGCCGGTGCGGGCGGTTCCACTGGCCGCGCTCTGTGCTGCGGGGGTCAGGGTCTGGGGAGGGTCGATTTTCATAAACGGTTCTGCAAAAAGCGCGGGCCGGGCCCGGTGGGGGTGTTGTAAGAGGGGCTCAGGCCGCAGCCAGCCCCAGGTTGCCGCGCAAGGTGCTGGCGTTATAGCTGTCGCGGTAGACCCCTGCCTTGCGCAGCAGCGGCACCACCTGGTCGACAAAGTCCTCCAGCCCCGAGGGCAGCACGTCATGCATCAGGTTGAAGCCATCGATGGCGCCACTGCGGAACCAGGTCAGCATGTAGTCGGCCACCTGCTCTGGCGTGCCGACGATGGTGTTGTGGTTGCTGCCGCCGCCGTTTTGCGCGCGGATCAGCTCGCGCACCGTCCAGCCATGGCTGCGCGCCTTGTCCAGCACATTCTTCGCAAAGGTGGTCATGCCGTTGCCTGGCAGTTGCAGGTCAGCGGGCAGCGGCTGGTCCAGGTCGGCATGGCCAAAGCGGGTCTGCAGCAGGTCGGACAGGTAGTTGAGCCCCTGCTCGATGGGCACCAGGTCGGCCAGCGCCTGGGCGCGCTGCTGCGCGGCCTGCTCGGTGCCGCCCAGCACGGTGACCAGGCCGGGGAACACCTTGACGGCGCTGGTGGCACGGCCCAGCGCCTTCAGCCGGGTATCCAGCGCCTGGCGGTAGCCTTGCGCCTGCGCCAGCGACGGCGCCAATGTAAACACCGCATCGGCATGCTGGGCGGCCAGGTCCAGGCCGGCATCCGAGCCGCCGGCCTGCACCACCAGCGGCCGGCCTTGCGGGCTGGGCGGCACGTTGATGGGCCCTTCGACCGAGAAGAACTCGCCGTGGTGGGCGATCGGACGGATCTGCGCCGGGTCAAAGTACTGGCCCGTCGCTCGGTCGGCCACAATGCCGCCGGGCCCCCAGCTGGCCCACAGGTCCTTGAGCACCTGGCTGAACTCCGCCGCGCGCCGGTAGCGGTCGGCATGCGCCAGCGGCGCGCTGCGGCCAAAGTTGCGCGCAGCCTCGACATCGGCCGAGGTGACGATGTTCACCCCCGAGCGCCCGCCACTGACCAGATCCAGCGATGCAAAGCGCCGCGCAATGTTGAAGGGCTCGTTGTACGACGAAGACACCGTCGCCAACAGGCCGATGTGCTCGGTCTTCGCGGCGATGAGGGTCAGCAGGATGCTGGGCTCGATGGCCGGAAACGGGCGGTGCAGACTGTTGCCGGGGAAGGCCGCGCGGTCCGAGAAGAACACCGCGTCAAAGCCGCCCCGCTCTGCCGTCTGCGCCAGGCGCACAAAGTAGTCGGGCGTCACCGGCCACAGCGGGTCATTCTGCGGCCACAGCCAGGCAGCGGCATGGGCGCCTGCACCATAGATATTGAGGTTGAGATGAAGTTGGGTGGGCAGGCTCATCGTGTTCTACACACTGTGGGAATCAAAAAGGAATCAGCGCACGCACGGCGCGGCATCAGGCCACCCGGGCCAGCGCGGCGCCGGCCGGCGCAGCCGGGCGGGCCTTGAAGCGGCTGCGCGCCGGGTCGATGTCGAGCATCGCATCGAGCAGGCTGCGGGTGTAGGCGTGGCGCGGCGCGCCAAAGATCTGGTCACGCGGGCCGGCTTCCACCACCCGGCCCTTTTCCAGCACCACGATGTCGTCCGAGATCGCGTAGACGCTCTCGAGCCCGTGGGCAATGAACACCATACTCAGTTGCAGGTCCTTCTTGAGCCGCTGCAGCAGCGCCAGGATTTCGGCCTGCACCGAGACATCGAGTGCGGAGACAGGCTCGTCGCAGACCAGCAACTGGGGCTTCACGCTCAGCGCCCGCGCAATGCAGACGCGCTGGCGCTGACCGCCCGACAGCTCATGGGCAAAGCGGTCCAGGGCCGAGGCCGGCAGGCCCACCATCTCCAGCAACCGGGCCGCTTGCGCCCGCAGCTGCGCTGCCGTCCAGCCCGGTTGCTCGGCCAGCGGCTCGGTGATCAACTGGCCAATGCGCATGCGCGGGTTCAGCGATGCATACGGGTCCTGGAACACCATCTGGATACTGGCGCCCGCGCGCACTGCCGGGTCGCTCAGATCAGCGCCCTCAAAGCGCAGTTGCCCGCCATCGGCCTGCGCCAGGCCGGCAATGATGCGTGCGAGCGATGATTTGCCGCTGCCCGACTCTCCCACCAGGCCCAGGGTGCGCCCCCGTTGCAACGAGAACGACACCTGGTCCAAGGCCAGGTGCTTGTGCGCCTTGAAGTGCCAGGCGCGGGGCTGTTGGTAGTACTTGCTCACGGCATCAAGTTGCAGAATCGCTGGCGCTTGCTGCGCAGCCTGCGGCGCTGGCAAGCCGGCCTCAGCCAGCGGCTGGCGCACCACCGCAGGGATGCGTGGCGCCAGCGCCAGCAACTGGCGCGTATAGGCGGCCTGCGGCCGGGCAAACAGCTGCTGCACCGGCGCAGACTCGACCATCTCGCCGAGGCGCATCACATGCACCTGGTCGGCCACCTGGGCGACGACCGACAGGTCATGGGTGATCAGCAGCACCCCCACATCGGACTGCTCGGCGGTGCGCACCATCAGCTCCAGCACCTGGGCCTGGACGGTGTTGTCCAGCGCGGTGGTGGGCTCGTCGGCAATCAGCAAGGCCGGCTCGCCCGCCATCGCAATGGCCAGCATCACACGCTGGCGCATGCCGCCCGAGAGCTGGAACGGGTAATCCTGCAGCAGCTGCGCCGGCCGGGGCAGGCCCATGCGCGCCAGCAGGTCAATGGCCTCGGCCCGGCGCTGGCGGCGCGTGAGCTGGCGCTTGTAGTACAGCACCTCTTCGATCTGGTCGCCAATGGTCAGCACCGGGTTCAGTGACGACAGCGGCTCCTGGAACACCATGCCCACGTCGGCCCCGCGCAGGCGGCGCCACTCGGCCTTGCCCAGCTGGCGCAGATCACGGCCATTGAGCAGGGCCTCATCCGCACTGAAGCGAGCATTGCCCGGCAGCAAGCCCAGCACGCTCAAGGCTGTCAAGGTCTTGCCAGAGCCGCTCTCGCCCACCAGTGCCACCACCTGGCTGCGTTGAACTTCCAGGTCCACGCCGCGCACCAGGCGCAGCGGCTCGCCGCCATCGAGGGGTTGCAGCGTGACACCGGCATTGCGGTAGCGCAGAACCGTATCTGCCCGGCGGGTCTGCAGCACGGCAAGGCTGGGGGCGTTGGCCGCATCGGCGAGGCTTGGGGCAGCAGTCATGGCAGGCGGGGGTCCAGGTAGTCTCTGAGCCAATCGCCCAGCAAGATGATGCTAAAGACGGTGGCCGTCAGCGCCACACCGGGAAAGGTGCTGATCCACCAGCTGGTCGCCAGCTGCTGGCGCCCGTCGGCCAGCATCTGGCCCCAGGAGATATCGGGCGGCTGGATGCCAAAGCCCAGAAAGCTCAGCGAGGACTCCGTCAGGATGACGGTGCCGATGTTCAAGGTGGCCACGACGACCAGCGCCGGCAGGATATTGGGCAGGATGTGGCGCAGCAGCAGGCGCGAGCTGCGCACCCGGCTGACCCGCGCCGCCGCCACGAACTCCAGCTCCTTGACGCGCAGCACCTCGGCCCGCGCAATGCGGGTGTAGATCACCCAGTTGGTGAGCGCTATCACCACAATCAGCGGTGCCAGGCCAGCGCCGGCCACCAGGGCAACCACCAGCATGAACAGCATGGCCGGAATCGCCAGGATCGCATCGACCACACGCATCAGCACCTGGTCCAGCCATCCGCCGCGCAGCCCTGCCAGCACGCCGATGGCCACCCCGATGGCGCCCGAGAGCGCGACCGCCGCCAGCCCCACCATTACCGAGCTGCGCGCGCCATAGATGATGCGCGCCAGCATGTCGCGGCCCTGGCCATCGGTGCCCAGCGGGTAGGCCCACTGGCCCTTGTCCAGCCAGACGGGCGGCAGGTAGCGCAGCGACAGATGGCGTTTGACCGGGTCGGCCAGCGGCAGCAGATCGGCGCCCAAGGTGGCCAGCAGGATCAGCAGCAGCAAGAGGGCGCCAAAGCGGCCACTGCGGCTGCGCCACAGCGCGCGCAAAAAGTGCCGCAGGCGCGATGGCTGGGCCGCCACTGCGGGCGCATCGGCCTGCAGGGCCGTGCCGGTGTTCAGAACCACGCCGCTCATAGTTTCATCCTCGGATCAATCAGGCGGTAGACCACATCGGTAAGAAAGTTCACCAGCAAGGTCATCGCGGTGATCACCAGCACGCTGATCTGGATCACCGCCATGTCCTTGGTGTTGATCGCCTGCACGATCAACTGGCCCAGGCCAGGCCAGGCAAAAATGGTCTCGGTCACCAGCGCCCCGCCCAGCAGCGCCACGACGTGCAGCGAGGTCATCGTCACCGTCGGAATCGCGGCATTGCGCAGCGCGTGCTTGCCAATCACCAACCAGTCGGGGATGCCTTTGGCATAGGCGGTGCGCATATAGTCCTGGCTCAAGGTCTCAAGCATGCTGGCCCGCACCAGCTTGGCCAGGTCCCCGGCAAAGGCGGTGCCCAGGGTCAATGCCGGCATCACCAGATGCGCCCAGGTACCGCTGCCCGATACCGGCAGCCAGCGCAGACTCACGCCAAACACCAAGATCAGCATGATGGCGACCCAGAAATTGGGCATGGCCTTGCCCAGCACGGCCACGCCGGAGACCGCATGGTCCACCCAGCTGCCGCGCCGCAAGGCCGCTGCCATGCCAGCAGGCACCGCGATCAGCACGGCCACCAGCATCGATGCAGCGGCCAGCAACAACGTGGCGGGCAGGCGTTCAAGCACGATGGGCAGCGCCGAGCTGCCATAGCGGTAGGAGGTCCCAAAATCGCCATGCAGCAGGTTGCGCATGTAGTTGAGGTACTGCAGGTGCACCGGCTGGTCCAGCCCCCAGGCGGCGACCATGGCCAGGCGGTCCGCCTCCGAGGCCTGGTCCGGGATCATCATCACGGTCGGGTCGCCGGCCAGAAACACCAGCGCAAACACGATCAGGGTGACCGTGAACAGCACCGGCACCGCCTGGAGCAGCAAGCGCCACAAGGCCGAGAAAATCATGCGCGCCGCACTTGCTCAGCGGGGATCATCTCGTCAAAGCGGCCGGCAAACTGCACCCGCTTGTTGACGCTGTAGATCGCCTTGGGGTAGAGCACGCCGATGCGGGCGCGGTCCTGGGTGATGATCTCCTGCGCACGCCAGATGATGGCCTGGCGCTCTTTCTCGCCGGTGGTGGCAGGCAGTTCGGCGGCCAGGCGCTCGAACTCGGCGTTCTTCCAGTGCGGATTGAAGCGCTTGAGCGAGCCCATGTTCAGAATGAAGGAGGCATCGGTGTACGAGCCCATGCCCCAGAAGTAGATCTCGCCATGCGAGTCACTGCCCACGCGCGCGTTGTAGATGCTCCACTCCTGCACTTCGAGCTGCGCATTGAGCCCCACATCCTGCAGGTAGCCGACGATGGCCTCGGAGACCTCGCGGTCCTTGATGTAGCGGCCACTGGGCGAGCCAAAGCGGATCTTCGCACCCTTGGCGCCGGCCGCCTGGATCAGCTGGCGGGCCTTGTCGGGGTTGAAGGAGTTGGTTGCCGTCAGGCGGGTGTTGGCATTGGGGATCTCGGGCGGGAACAGGCCGCGCGTGGCGGTGGCGTAGCCATCGGCCACGACATCGGCCAGCTCCTGGCGGTTGATCGCCAGGTCGATCGCCTCACGCACCCGCGCATCGTGGGTGACCACACCGGGCTCGGTACGCAGGTGCAAACCAAAGTTGCGCGCAATATTGAAGGCGACGATGCCGGTATCGGCATTGGACTTGAGGCGGCCGATATCCTCGGGCGGAATGTTCACCGCCAGGTCCACGCCGCCAGACAGCGCCTCGGCCACCCGCGTCGCCGTCTCCGGGATCGCACGGATCACGACCCGTTCCCAATGCGGCGCCCCACCCCACCACTGCGGGTTGCGCGCCAGCACCAGGCGGTCGGCCTTTTTCCACTCGACAAACCGGTAGGGACCGGTGCCGATGGGCTTGGCAAAGAAGGCCTCTTCGCTGCCTGCGGCCTGGAAGGCATGCTGGGGCAGGATCGAGCCGCCATTGCCGACAAAGTTGTGCAGGAACAGCGGATCGGGCTTGCTGGTAACCAGGCGCACCCGGTGCGGTCCCAGCACCTCGACCTTTTCGACCGAGCGGAACTTCTCCACCGCGCTGAGCAGCTTGGGGTTGCCCTTCATGCGCTCGACGGTGAACTTCACATCGTCGGCAGTGAACGGTTTGCCGTCATGCCAGCGCACATCGCTGCGCAGCTCAAACACCCAGGTGCGCGGGTCTTCCTGCTTCCAGGACTGGGCCAGTGCTGGCGTGAACACCATCTTGCCGTTCGGAAACTCCTTGTTGACCAGGTATTCGTAGAGGTTGACCAGCGCCGACTGCGTGCTGTTGTTCTCGTGGTTGGCGGGGTCGAGCGACAGGATGTCGTTGCTCTGTGCAATGGTCAACGTCGTGGACCCTGCGGCAAAGGCGATCTGCGGCAGCGCAAAGGGCAACGCGGCCACGCTGGCGGAGGCGGCGGCGTTTTTCAGAAAGATACGGCGGCTGGTAGGCATGGATTGTTCGAATCAAAAAGAGAGGGAGAAAGAGGCTGCCAACGGCCGCGCTACGGCCCCTGGCGAATGCAGGCAATGGAAGGCGCGGATCAGCGCAAACAGAACAGCGCCCGTTCCTGCGCATCGATCTGCGCGAGCAGGCCGGTTTCCCATTCCAGGTAGGCCCGTGCGGCCGCCTTGTTGCCGCTGTGGCGGTCATGCACAAAAAACAGGTAGTCGATGCGCTCGGCGTCGCTGGGCACATCGGCGCTGGCCACCACCTCCAGACCCGCGTGCCGCCACTGCGCGGGCCCCTCGGTCAGCACCAGCGCGGTGCCGCCCACATCGCGTGCCGCGGCGGCCGCCAGCGCTGGCTCCGCCGTGATGAACACGGTGGGACAGGCACCATCGTTACGCTGCAGCAGCGGCCGGATCGACCAGCGCGCGCCCGCGATATGGCCAGCGCGGTAGCTGGCGCTGTCGCGCAAATCGACCAGGTCATACGCGCCAAGGTCTGCAGCCAGATCGGCACTGCGGATGCGGGGCAACGCCGCTGCGGCCGGCTGCACTGCGGGGATGGCAGGCAGCGCATCGGGCGTGGCCAGATAGGCCTCATGCCCCAGGCGGCGCAGCCAGACCGCCGTCATCGGCGCGCGCAGGCCGTCGGTATCCACCAGCACCAGGCGCGCATTGCGCGTTCCCAGGTACTGGTCGGTGGCCTGCACCAGCTGGCCGCCGGGCGCATGGGCCACCCCGGCGATCGGGCTGGCAGCAAATTCTTCGGGCGAGCGCACATCCAGCAGATAGGTGGTGCGTTCCGGATCGGCCAGCCAGGCAGCCAGGCCAGCCGCGCCGATCCGCTCCACCCCATGCTCGGCGCTCAGCTGGGCAAGACGGGCCGCTACCTCGGGTGCCGGTGCACGGCGGTGTTCGGGGTAGCTGCGGCTTTGGCCATGGTCGAGCGGCAGGTCGTTCAGATACCAGCCCTGGGTACCGTTTTCCAGCGCATAAATGGGGTTGGGCAGGCCCAGATCGCGCAGGGTCTGCGCGCCCACAATGGAGCGGGTGCGGCCTGCGCAGTTGACCACCACCGTGGTTTGCGCATCGGGTATCAGGTCTGCATGGCGCAGGGCCAGCTCCCCATTGGGGCAGCTGATCGCGCCGGGAATGCTCATCTTGTTGAACTCAGCCAGCGGCCTGCCATCCAGTACCACCAGCGGGTGGCCCGATGCCTGCCATTGCTGCAGCTGCCGCGCGCTGATATGGGGCGTGCCCAGCGCGGCCTCGGCCAGCTCACCAAAGGTTTTGGAAGGCAGGTTGACCCCCTTGAACAGCACCAGGCCAGCGGCCTGCCAGGCAGCCACCCCGCCCTCGGTGATGGACAGATCGCTGTAACCCCATGCGGCCAGGGCCTCTGCAGCGCGGCGGGCAACGCCGTTGCCGCCATCGATCAGGATGATGCGGGTGGACCGCCTGGGCACGAGGCGGTCGATATCGGCTTCGAGCCGGCTATAGGCCAGCGGAATCGCCAGGAACGGATGCCCCTCCCCAAACTCACCGGCTTCGCGCACATCCAGAAACGCGAACTCTTTGCCGTCCGCCAACAGGGCTTTCACGGACAGGGGACTCAGTGCTTGCATAAAAACCATCATCTCTCGGACACAGCCCCGGACGCAAAGGCGCCCGGGGGAGAGCTGCGATTGTGCGCAGGGGCCCACGCCGCGAAAACGAATTAAATCTACTTAGCATATTTGCTCAGTGACTATGGAGGTATTGCCAGCGTGTCCGGTTGCCGTCAAGAGGCTGCGTGCATAGTTGCCACGCCGCGTGATGCTTAACAACTTTCTGACACTTGGTTTTTGACACTGCACACACCGTTTATTCCCAGGAACCTGTGCGTGCCAAGACCTTTTACCTCCATACGATTGAACCCGGTGCAGCTCAGCTGGGTCGCCGCTCTTTTCTTTACCACGTTGGGAAACCTGGTGCTGTGGCAAACCTTGTTCGCGAAGGTGGAAGTCAACAGCCTGCACAGCCTGCTGTTCTTCCTCAGCCTGCCTGTTTTCCTTTTCTGCTTTTTGAATCTATTGCTCTCGCCTGTGCTGGCGCTGCCCTATGTGCGCAAGCCCATCCTGGTGGGCTTGGTGGTGGTCAGCGCAAGCTGTAGTTACTTCATGTACCACTACCAGGTGCTCATCGACCGCAGCATGGTGCAGAACTTCTTTGAGACCAACCAGGCGGAGTTCAGCTCCTATTTCTCCATTTCCCTGGTGCTCACCATCGTTGTACTCGGCGTACTGCCCGCAGCACTGATGGTGTCGATCCCGAGCAAAAGCCTGCCCAGTTCCTGGCACACTGCCTTTTGGTGGCTGGGCAATGTGGTGGTGGCAGCCACCATGCTGGCAACGCTGGCCATGCTGTTCTACAAAGACTACGCATCACTGCTTCGCAACAACCAGGAAATCCGAAGCCAGGTCCTCTTCTTCAACTTCGTCCACAACACCAACAGCTACCTCAAGCGCAAGCACCAGGCACGCTCCCAACCGATCCGGACCGTGGCAGAGGATGCACGGCGCACACAAAGCGCCGCCGACAGCCGACCCAAGCTCGTCATTGCCGTCATCGGCGAGACAGCGCGCGCGCAGAACTTCCAGCTCAACGGCTACCCCCGCGCGACAAACCCTGAGCTCTCTCAAAGAGATGACATCATCAGCTTCAAAAATGTGTCTTCCTGCGGCACGTCCACCGCCGTTTCGCTGCCTTGCATGTTTTCGCGCCTGAGCCGGCAGCAGTTCGACCAGGTCCGCGCAGCGACCGAAGAGAACCTGCTCGATGTGCTGCAACGCACCGGCGTGGACGTTTTATGGCGCAACAACAACAACGGTGGTTGCAAAGGGGTCTGCGCGCGCGTGCCCACCGACAACATGCCCAAAGTGAAGGTGGCCGGGCTTTGCGTCAACAAGGATGGCACCTGCTATGACGATGTGCTGCTGCACGAGCTGGACGCCCGCATCCAAGCGCTGCAAGGAGATGCGCTGATCGTGCTGCACCAGCTGGGCAGCCATGGCCCGACGTATTTTGAGCGCTTCCCTGCAGAAACCGCCAGCTTTCATCCTGTCTGCAATAGCAATCAGATTCAGAATTGCAGCAACGAAGCGCTTACCAACACCTACGACAACACACTGGTCTACACCGACCGCAAACTGAGCAAGGCGATTGCACTGCTGCAACGGCATGCGATTGTGCGCGATGTGGCGATGGTCTACCTCTCGGACCATGGTGAATCACTGGGAGAAAAGGGCATGTATTTGCACGGCACTCCTTACATCATTGCCCCTAAAGAGCAGACCCATGTGCCGCTGGTGATGTGGCTCTCACCAGAATTCGCCAAGAGCAGCCAAGTGGATGTCTCCTGCCTGCGCCAGAATGCGGACAGCGCGCACTACAGCCACGACCATTTCTACCACTCCATGCTGGGGCTCTTCAACATAGAAACCAGTGTCTACCAGCCGCATCTAGACCTGTTCTCGCCCTGCCGTGTGGCTGCCAACGCTCCCAGCTTTTGAGGGCTGTGAGCCCAAGCACGCCCTCTACCACTCCAGACCAAAGCGACAACCTCGGCTGCTGCTGTGCACCACCATACGCCAGCCCAGGTGGGCCACCATGCGTTGCGCGATCGACAGACCCAGTCCTTGCCCACGGGCGCTTGCGCTGGGCGCAAAACGCTCAAAATGCTGCGTGTCCATACCTGCAGGCAAGCCTGGCCCGGTGTCGGAGACCACCAGGCTGCGCGCACTGAGGGTAATACGCACTTCTCCACAGCTGGTGTATTGGCAAGCATTGCGCACCAAATTCCAGACCACGCTGCGCACCAATTCAGCGTTGGCGCTGGTTCGCGCCTCCGCCAATACGTCCAGTACCAGCAAGACAGGTTTGTCGGCCACCCAGGGCTGGCAGCGGTCTACGCAATCTTGCACTAAGGGAAGCAGAGGGATGACTGTGCGCGACAGCTTTTGCGGCTCCCGAGATAGCAGCAAATAGCTCTCCAGCTGCAACTCCATCTCTTGCGCCGTGCGCACAATGCGCGCGGCGCTGGCAGTCAGGGCACTGTCCTGAGGCAGTTGGTACACGAGTGTCTCCGCGGCACAAGCAACAATCGCCAGCGACGTGCGCAACTCATGGCTGGCATCACTCACAAAGCACTGCTCACGCTGTAGAAACTGTTCGGCCTCCTGCTGGCGTTGTGCAATGGCGCGCGCCAGCACCCCAATTTCATGGGTTTCATGGAGAAATGGAAACGACTTTTGCTTGCGCTGCAGGGCATAAACCAGATCGCTGATGGGCGCCATGGCTCGCTTGGATACCCAATGGCCTGCCCAAGCTGCGCCCAGCAGGCACAGCAGGATAGCCAGCAAGGCATATCCTGCAATAACGCGCTCAAAATAGCTGCGCCGAGCATCGGTAAGAACGAGGAAGTACGGCTGCCCCTGGATGTCAAATACCAACAGGTGCCAGCGGCTTCCGTCAACTTTGTGGTAGCCCACGCCATAGTGCCTGAATGACTCTGCCACGTTGCGCATGTCATAGAGCTGGTAGTCATCGGCCATGACGGGAGACTTGCCCTGCTGCATCGCACGCTGGATACGGTCCTTCTCCTGGTGCAAATGCTCCGAGATGATGCATTCTTTCCGCGCCTCTGCATCCAGCCACTCCGCAGCGGCGATCAGGGCCAGTGCCGCCAACATCAACAGGACAAAGCCGCATGTGATGCGCACTTTTAGCGTCATCTGGTTGGCGAAACGCATCATGCTGACCACCTCCTCGGCAATCGATCAGGGCTATGCCGCGTCCTGGCCCCGGTCCAGGCTCCAGCCGATGCCGTGCACGGTTTTGATAAGAGCCGATGAGAAGTTCCTGCCAATCTGCTGGCGCAGATCATGGATATGGGTGCGCAAGGCATCACTTGCGGGGGGCTCATCACCCCAAAGCAGGTAGACCATCTCCTGCTTTCGGACCACAGCCGGTGCCGTGCGCATCAGGCAGAGCAGCAGCTTATGGGTCGTTGGCGTCAGGCTGATGTGCTGGCCCTGCCGCCAGGCTTGCGGCAATTGGGTGTCCACCGTCAAATCCTCCCAGACCAAGCTGCCTTGCACCAGCCGGCACTGGGCGCGGCGCACTATGGCCTGGATACGGGCATGCAGCTCTTGCAAAGAGAAGGGTTTGACGAGGTAGTCATCGGCCCCTTGTGCCAAGCCGCGCACGCGGTCATCGACGCTGGCCTGCGCCGTGAGCATCAGCACCGGAACCGGGTTTTGGAACTCTTGGCGCAACCTTCGGCACAGCGCAAGACCGTCGAGTTGCGGCAGCGTCACATCCAGCAAGACAGCGTCGTAGTCATTCTGGGTCGCCGTCCTGAGCCCTGTCAGCCCATCGCGGGCATCGTCCAGCACATAGCCCAGCGGCTCCAAAAAGGCATACAGACAGCCCACCAGCTCGGGGTTGTCTTCCACAATCAGCACTCGGGTCATAGTCAATAGGCATTTGAAATTGCTTGAATGATCTAGTCCCGGCAGACTGGGGAAGATGATTGAAGCTATTAAATCAATAGCAGCACAGAGGGTCTCGGTTACGTTTTAAAAAGAATCTGAAGTTATAGAGAATCCCGAAACTAGCGGCATTGCGCTGCAAGACATGACTCTAATCTTTATTTATCGTTAATTTCTATTCGTTTTTGATTATTGATAAATTCAATGAAATTAGTTCAACTTGGGCTCACTGGGCTCTGCGTTGGTAGAGGCCTTGCTTGTTGACTCTGCACCACGCCGGGCCATCGCCGGGCCCAGGATCAGCAACAGCGCCAATGCAGCCCAAGCCGTTGCCAGCCAATGATTGGCCTGCAGACCCCCGCCATGCACCACCTGCCCTCGCCCCCCAGGCGCGCAGTGCAATGCCGGTGTTGAGCATCCCGACATACAGCGCTGCCGCGGCCTCCATCATCCAGCTCATCTAGTCAACGCCCCCCAACGATGATGGACGTCGCCAGCCCACCGCCGCTGCTAGCACCAAGTGCGTCGCCAATCCACCCGCTACCGCCCCAGCCCCCCATGCACAAACCCAGCAGGACGTGTGCGGACAGCATCCAATCCTAGCTTGTTACCAAGGCCGATGAAACGCAGTCCTGCTGTCTGACCAGACAGTCAAGCCGCCGGGCGCTGCGTTGACGGCAGCGCACCGCCGGCCACTACAACCTTGCAAGCAACCCGACTACAGTCCCCAGGGCCTGGCAGCCTTAACCTGACAGGGCAGCGAAACAGATGCTGTGATTCCACTTTCAGGAGACCCCGAATGACCTACCAGCAGCAACCCAACCAGAACCCCAATGGCCAACAACCTGCAGAAAAGCAGCAGGACCAGCAAAACCAGCAACGCCCTGCGCAGCAGCAGCAACAAGGCCGCGAACAGAACCAGCGCCAGCAGGAGCAGTCGCAGCAGCAATAATGCTTGTGCGGTCCCCTGTCTCAGGCACGCATGAAAAAGCCCGCAAATGCGGGCTTTATGTCGTGTCGCTTAGCGGCGAAATTGCGCTTGGTAATGCTTCAGTGCCAATTCCACATCCTGCAGACGATCATATTGCGGCGAGCCCAACAGGGGCTCCAGGTCCCGCAAACCAATCACTTCCAGTTCCAAACGCTCGTACTGCGCCTGTGTAGTCACAAGCAGGTCCTGTGCTTGTCGCATCAGACCCCCTTTCCACCCGAGCATAAACGGTGCAAAAGTGTTTATATATTCAGGTTAGTCACCTTAACGCTTTTCAAGCAGATTGCAAAGTTCTTTTACATATACCCACGCTGGCCACCGGTGCCTGGCACCGGTGCCCGGCTCACTCGTCGGGCAGCTTCCAACTGCCGGCGGTAATCGGCCGGGTCAGCTGCTCGATTTTGGCGTCGATCAGCGACAGGCGGGCGTGTTCAATCGTACCTTCTGCCGGCAACTCTGCCAGCAACTCCGCACCCTGGGCTTTCAGGGTGTCCAGATAGGCATCTTTTTCCTGGTCGTTTCCGGTTTGCGTAGACATCTCTGGCCTCCAATGCTTTATGGTGCAGAAACTGTAACAAAACCACCAAGAATTTCTAGTCAGAAAACACTAAATTACAGAGAGAACCCATAAATTCCTACAGACCCATCGGAAACCGCTGCGCAGTTATTTGACTGACGGATAGCCATTTCAATATCCATTCAACAGCCGAAAGACCGGCTGCTCGGCGCGCGCTGGCATCGTTAGCGCTGGGCTGCGGAATGCTCGGCCGAATACCCGAGCTGCTTCATCGCCGCGGTGATCGACACGGCTGCGGCGCTGTAGCCATCCCAGGGCGCGTTGCCCTTGCGAAAACGCTCTTCCACCGAGGTGATGGACCAGTGCGCACCGCTCGAGACCCGATCCAGCTCGGCCCATTCGATAGGTACCGACACCCCCATCCCTGGCCGGGCCCGTGCCGACCAGGCACTGACCGTGGTCGCGCCCCAGCCATTGCGCAGGTAATCAACAAAGATCTTGCCTTTGCGGTTGCTGGGCCCGCTTTTCGCGACAAAGCGCTGCGCGATGGTCTCGGCCAGATGCTGCACGATCGCCTTGGAGAAACCCTTGACGGTGTCCCAGTCATGGCGCCGCTGGATCGGAACCACCACATGCAGGCCCTTGCCGCCGCTGGTCTTCAAGAAAGCAGGCAGCCCCAGCTCCTGCAGCAGCACCCGCACCAGTTCGGCGCCCTCCTGCACCGCAGACCAGGGCACGCCCTCGCCGGGGTCCAGATCAAAGGTCATGCGGTCTGGCCGCAAGATCTTGTCGCGCTGGGCATTCCAGGTGTGAAACTCGACCACATTGAACTGTGCCGCCTGCAGCAGGCCCTGGATGCTGGCAATGCTCAGCAGCGGCGGATGCTCCGGATCCAGCGACTGGGGCAGCTGAACGATTCCCTCCATCTCGCGCGTCTGCAGATGCTTTTGGAAGAAATGCTCGCCCGCCACGCCGTCGGGCGTGCGCATCAGCGACGTGGGCCGGCCTTTGAGGTGCGGCATCATCAGCGGGCCGACCCGCTCGTAATAGCGCACCAGGTCCAGCTTGGTCACGCCGGTGGAGGCGTCCATCACGCGCTCCGGGTGGCTGACCTCGATCGCTGCAGCGGGCGCAGGCTTTGCTTTTTGCGTTGGGGGCATCGTCGCACTCTCCTCCCTGGTGATCTGGCGCGCAGGCTTGTCCTGCCGCAAGCCATGGAAAACTGCCTGGCGCACCCGGCCTTGTGCCGTCCACCCGGCGAACGCGACTTCGGCGACCAGCGCTGGCTTGACCCACTGCGCCTGGTAGTCAATGCGCTCAGGGTCTGCAAAGGGGCAGACGCGCACCTGGATGCGCTCGAGTTGCCGGGTCAGCTCGCGCAGGCTGGCCTCATTGAAGCCGGTGCCGACATTGCCGGCATAGACCAGCCGCCCGTGGCCATCATGCACACCCAGCAACAGCGAGCCCAGCCCGGTGCGCGATCCCTTGGGACTGGTGTAGCCGCCAATGACGAACTCCTGCCGCTTCTGGCATTTGAGCTTGATCCAGTCGGCCGTGCGTCCCGCGTGGTAGGTGGCATCCTTGCGTTTGCCGATGATGCCCTCCATGCCCAACGCGCAGGACGAGGCCAGCAGCTGCGCCGCATCCCCTGCGAAAGCCTCACTGAGGCGAATCGCGTCGCCCAGTTGCTCGCTGGACTGCAGCGCCGCCTGCAAAGTCTCGCGCCGCGCCTGCCAGGGCTGGCCGCGCAGATCGTGGCCATCGGCAAATGGCAGGTCAAACAGGTAGTAGACCAGCGGGGTCTGGGCGCTGCCATCGAACGCATTTTGCAGCAGCTGAAAATCGGGCAGCCCCTGCGCATTGAGTGCCACCACTTCCCCATCCAGCCAGGCATCGGCGAGCGGCAGCCGGCCCAGCGCCTGCGCCAGGTCGGGCATCTTCGCCGTCCAGTCCTTGCCATTGCGCGTCCATAGTTGAATCTGCGCACCCTTTTTCCGCGCCACCATGCGGTAGCCGTCAAACTTGAGTTCCCAGGCCCAATGCTCGGCGTCGGCAGGCGGGGCATCAACCAGCACGGCCAGCTGGGGTTCTAAGGTATTGGGAAGCGGCGATGTCTTGGTCCTGGTACTCGCCTTCGCCTTCACCTTAGCCCTGGGCTTTGCCGGAGCGGCGGGCGCTGCACGCCTTGGGGCCTGGGCAGGCGGCAGCGGCGGCGCCAGGCCTGCCACGCTGTCGGGCTGGGCCTCGACCACCTCGAACTCCTCGGCACTGCGGGCAAAGTCGTCCGCCTCCTTGATCAACAGCCAGGGCGGCTGCCGGTCGCTCTCCTTGCCCTTCATGCGCACGAGGGTCCAGCGGCCTTGCAGCTTGTGGCCGTGCAACTCAAAGTGCAGCTTGCCTTTGCGGTAGCCCTCCAGCGGGTCGGCCAGCGGCGTCCACAGCCCCTTGTCCCAGACGATGACCTTGCCTGCGCCATAGTTGCCTGCGGGAATCTGGCCTTCAAAACGGTTGTAGGAAATGGGGTGGTCTTCCACCTGTACAGCCATGCGTTTGTGGCTGGGGTCGAGGCTTGGCCCCTTGGGCACCGCCCAGCTTTTCATCACGCCGTCGAGCTCCAGCCGCAGGTCATAGTGCAAATGGCTGGCCCAGTGTTTCTGGATGACGAACTGCAGCTGGCCGGCGACCGGTTCACCGCCCTCGGCCGGCTCGGGCGTGACCGCGAAATTGCGCTTGCTCTGGTATTTGGACAAGGAACTGGGCATGCTGAAATCCTCCTACCAGCAGCTCAGGCGCTGCGACGCCTTGGCGCAGCCTTGGCCGTCTTGGAAGTCTTGGACGCCTTCGCAGTGCCGGCCCGGCTTTTGCTTGCAACACTGGCGGACTGGGTGGCCGTGGCTGCCTTCTTCTTTGCGGGCGCCGCCTTGGGTTTGGACGCCGCCGGCGCAGGCTTGGCATCCCCGGCGGTCTTGGCGCCCGCTCCACCGGCCAGGCTGCGCTTGAGCAAGGCCGTCAGGTCCAGAATCTCGGCGCCTGCCGACAGCTCGGGCTTCTGCTCCACCTTGGCGACCTCTTCGACATCGCCCGATTTGACCTTGGCGTCGATCAGCTTGTGTATCTCCTCCGAGAACGAGTTGCGGAAGTCATCGGCATTCCAGGCCTGGGCCTTGTCCTCGATCAACGCGACCGCCATGTCCATCTCGGCGCTGGAAATGCCCGCCGCCTTGGCGGTCATCGGCGGCAGATCGAGCTGTTCGAACGAGCGGATATCGCCGCCCCAGCGCAGCAGGTTCAACACCAGCGCCCGCCCGCAGGGCACCAGCACCGCCAGGTGCTGCTTGGTCTGGATCACCACCTTGGCCACCCCCACCTTGTTGGTCTTGCGCAGCGCTTCGCGCAACAGCGCGTAGACCTTCTCGCCGCGCTTGAGCGGCGCCGTATAATAGGGCCGCTCCAGGTAGATCAGCGGAATCTCGTCGGCATCGACAAAGGCTTCGATCTCGATGGTCTGCGTCGTCTTCGGAAACGCCGCGCTGATCTCCTCAGCGCTCAGGATCACATAGCGTCCATCCTCATACTCGACGCCCTTGACGATATCGCTGCTGGCGATCTCCTTGCCGGTTCGCTTGTTGATGCGTTTGTAGCCCACCGGCTCCATCGAGCGCTTGTCGAGCCAGTCAAAGTCGATGCCCGAGTCGCGCGTGGCCGTGTACAGGCCGATCGGCACATGCACCAGCCCAAAGCTGATGGCGCCTTTCCAGATGGTGCGTGTCGATGTTGGAGCGTTCCCTTGCTGGTCCTTCATGCCTGCCTCCTGTGGTTCGCTCCAGTGTGAACGTCTGGCCCCGGACCCTGTGAGAGGAAATGACAACTTGCGCAGCAGACGCGGGACGACGGGCCTGCCGGAGAGGTCCCACAAGCCTGGCGAGGCCATCCCAGGCATCGCGCTGCACGGCGCAGCAACGCGCCCGCAGGACTCCAAGCGCGGGCGCACAAATCCTACAGACCTGCGGCGCTGGCCGGGTCAATCTACAGGACATGCGGTCCCCGCCCGTGGCGGCGCTGACCGTTGGACCATCCACCATTGATTTGAGGAGCGCACCATGGCCACTGCCCAACCCACCGGCGAACCCCGGAATTTCCCCGAAGACGAATCGATGGACCCGGTCGGCGAACCGTATTCCGAGCAGGAGCCGCTGACGCCCGAGCCCGGCGATGACCCGCCCCACCCGCCCTTCTCCCCGGACAACGAGCCCGACATTCCGCAGGACCCTGAATCGGAGCGGGTCGTGAGCCCCGAGCCATTGGATCCCTGATATCCCCTCGCTCCGTTTCTGAACCTGTTGCAAAAGGCTGTGATGCCCACTGACCCGCTGATGCCGCCCTATCCGCAGCCGGATATGGCGCTTTTCCTTGACTTCGATGGCACCTTGGTACCGCTGGCTGCGACGCCCGACAGCATCATCGTGCCGCCGGGTCTGGTGCCGTTGCTGCAGCAGTTGCAGACCGTGCTCGGGGGCGCTGTGGCGGTCATCTCCGGCCGCGAGATTGCCGCCGTTGACCGGTATGTCCATCCGCTGCGCCTGCCTTGCGCAGGCAGCCATGGTGCCGAGCGCAGACGGGCAGATGGGCAACAAAGCCAACTATTGGGCGATGGTCTGGAGCACATCGCTACTGCCTGTTGGCAACTGGCCGCGCGCCACCCTGCGTTGTTGGTGGAGTCCAAACCCAGCGGTGTGGCGCTGCACTACCGCCGCGATCCGACCCTCGAGCCGCAATGCCTGCGGGTGCTGGAGGCAGCCGTCGCAGGCCGCCCCGATTGGGTGCTGGTGCGTGGCAAATGCGTGATCGAGGCACTGCCGGCAGGCATCAACAAAGGCGCCGCCATTGCGGCGTTCATGCAAGAGGCACCATTTGCAGGCCGCACGGCCTGCTTTGCAGGAGATGATGTGACGGATGAAACCGGTTTTTCAGTGGTCCAGCAGCAGCAAGGGGTGGCCATCAAGGTCGGGCCCGGCGCCAGCTGCGCCCGCTATCGGCTCGGCGGCGTACCCCAGGTCCATGCCTGGCTGCATACCGCCTGTGCGCGGCTCACTGCGCGGCACAGCCTGGAGGCGCGCGTATGAGCCGCCTGGTCATTGTCTCCAACCGCGTCGCAGACCCGCATGACACTGCGCCGGGCGGGCTCGCGGTGGCGCTGGAAGAGGCGCTGCAGCGCCACGGCGGCCTCTGGTTTGGGTGGAGCGGTGCCGTCACCGACAGCGACACGCCGCAGATGCACTGCGAACAGTGGCATGACGTGACCCGGGTCACCACCGAGCTGCGCCGACAGGACCACGACAGCCACTATGCCGGTTACTGCAACAACATGCTCTGGCCGGTGTTCCACAACCGGCTCGATCTGGCGGCCTTCGACGCGGGCTACTGGGATGGCTACCGCCGCGTCAACCAGCAGTTCGCCCGGCAGCTGCTGCCGCTGCTGCAGGAGGACGACGTGGTCTGGGTGCATGACTACCACCTGATCGGCCTGGCAGCGGAGTTGCGGGCGCTCGGATGCCGCCAGCGGATCGGCTTCTTTTTGCACATCCCGTTTCCGCCGCCGGTCATCTTCATGGCGCTGCCGCAGCACGAGGCGCTGATGCAGTCGCTGATGACCTATGACCTGGTGGGGCTGCAGAGCAAACAGGACCTGCGGCATTTCAGCAGCTATGTGGTTGACCAGGCGCGCGGCCAGGCACGGCCTGGCGGCCACTTCCAGGCTTTTGGCAAACGCACCCGGTGCGAGTCGTTCCCGATCGGCATCGATGCCCAGGCCTTTGCGTCGCTGACCACGACCAGCGAGGCGCTGCAGGTCTATGCGACGATGCAACGCGAATACAGCCAGCGCCGGCTGGTGCTCGGCATCGATCGGCTCGACTACTCCAAGGGCCTGCCCGAGCGCATCTGCGCCTTCCGCGATCTGCTGGCCCGCCATCCGCAGCACCGGCGCAGTGCCACGCTGGTGCAGATCGGCTCGCCCACCCGCGAAAGCGTGCAGGCCTATGCGGAGATACGGGCACGGCTCGAGACCTTGTGCGGGGCCATCAATGGCGACTTCGGTGAGCTCGACTGGATGCCGGTACGCTACATCCACCAGGTGCTGACCCGCGCCCACCTGGCGGGTCTGTGCCGGGCCGCCGCTGTCGGCCTGGTCACCCCGTTGCGCGACGGCATGAACCTGGTCGCCAAGGAGTTTGTCGCCGCCCAGGATCCGGACGACCCCGGTGTGCTGGTGCTGTCCCGCTTTGCCGGGGCGGCTGAGCAACTGCACGAAGCGCTGCTCGTCAACCCCTACGACATTCATACGACGGCCAACACCATCGACCAGGCGCTGCAGATGCCGCTGGACGAACGCCTTGACCGCCACCAGCGGCTGCTGGCGCGCATCCAGGCCCAGGACGTGCATTGGTGGTGCAAGCGTTTTTTGGCAGCGCTTGCGCGGCCCACGATGTTCGGCATGCCGCCTCCCGCGCGCTACGCCTTCGAGCGCCATTCCACCGCGGTCAGCCGGCACTGACAAGGAGTCGGTGGGCCGTCCTTCCACGTCCACGCGGTATGCCATGCAGGATACATGGATGTGCATGTTTCCAGCCCCCGCCCCCGCTCTGCGGCCCCTGTCCGGTGCCGCAACGGGGCGGCCTCACAATGATTGATTCCGACGATATATCCGACCTCTTGGACCGCATGCCCCAGGCGGAACCCATGGCCCAGCTGCGTGCGCTGATCGACCAGCAGCTGGACCAGTTGCCGCTGCCCGGCCATGGCCAGACACTGAGCCGCTGGCAAGCGCTGGCGAGCGTAGCCGCCTGCAATTTGAGCCTGGCCAAACTCTATGAAGGCCATACCGATGCGCTGGCGATTCTCGCCGAACTGGGCGCCACGGCCCTGGCGGGCAACCAGACCTGGGCCGTATGGGGCGCCGAGCCGCCCGGCAACCAGGTGCAGGCAACGCCGCTGAACACCGTGCATCGCCTTGATCCCGGAAGCCCGGTCCAGTTGTCGGGCACCAAGGCCTGGTGCTCCGGCGCACGCAGTGTGGACCATGCGTTGATCACCGCCTGGCTTCCCGGCGCGAAACGCTGCCTGGTGGCGGTGGCACTGGACCAGCCAGGTGTCGAGGTTACCGGCGATGGCTGGGAAGCCGTCGGCATGGCCGCCAGCGCCAGCGTCGATGTGCGTTTGAAGAACGCATCCGGCACGCTGGTCGGCAAGCCCGGCGACTACCTGGCCCGCCCCGGTTTCACCCATGGGGGCGCCGGCGTTGCGGCCTGCTGGTATGGCGCCAGCACCCGCATCGCCGACTACCTGCTTGCCAGCGCCTGCACCAGCGAAGACCCGCATGCGCTGGCGCACCTCGGTGCGGTCGATGTCGCACTCAGCAGCACCGCTGCGCTGCTGCGCGCCACTGCCGCCCGCATCGACACCCGTCCTGACCAGGGCTGGCACCTGGAGGTCAATCGCAGCCGTCTGGCGGCCGAGTCGGCGGCGCAGCAGGTGTTGCGGCGTGTGCCGCGCGCGCTGGGCCCGGGGCCGCTGTGCAAGGACCGCCAGCTGGCGCTGCTGCTTGCCGATCTGCCGATCTTCATCCGCCAAAGCCATGCCGAGCGCGATCTGGCAGCGCTGGGCCAATCCATTACCGAGCAGAAAGACATCCTTCCATGGAAGCTCTGATATCCCGTGAGATTTTCGGCGAAGGCACACCTGAACTGCAGTGGCAGCCCTGGCTGGCCCAGGCACCGCTGGCCGACGATCCCTTGTCCGGTCTGCTGCAAGGCTGCCAGCGGGTGGTCATCGTCTCCCCCCATCCCGATGATGAAATCCTGGCGACCGCCGGCATCATGCAGCACTGTGCCGATAGCGGATTGCCCTGCACAGTGATCGCCGTCACCTCCGGCGAGGCCAGCCACCCAGGTTCGCGCCTGTGGACGCCCGACCAGCTGGCCCAGGCCCGCGAGCGGGAAAGCGCGCAGGCACTGGCGCTGCTGTGCCCCGGCAGCCAGATCATCCACCTGCGCATTCCCGACGGCCAGGTGCAGGACCACCAGCCCCAGCTGGAGTCGCGCCTGCAGCAACTGCTGCGGCCAACCGATGCGGTGTTCTGTCCCTGGCGCTACGACGGCCACCCTGACCACGAGGCGACCGGCGAGGCCTGCGCTGCGGCGGCCCAGGAAGTCGGCAGCCGCCGGTTCGAGGTGCCGATCTGGACCTGGCACTGGGCCAGCCCTGGCGATGTGCGGGTGCCCTGGCAGCAGGCCGTGCGCATTCCGCTCAGCGCTGAGCAGCTGGACCGCAAATGTCTGGCCGTGTCCTGCTTCCGCACCCAGCTTCTGCCCGATCCGTCGACCGGCCGGCCTGCCATCCTGCCCCGCTGGGCCACGGCGCGCCTGCTGCGCAACTTCGAGGTGGTACTGCGATGAGTCAGCGCCAGCATTTTGAGGCGTTGTACCAGGCCTGCGCGGATCCCTGGAACGTGCAAACCGCATGGTACGAGCGGCGCAAACGGCAGTTGCTGCTGGCTGCGCTGCCGCGCGAGCGCTACCGCCACGCGTTCGAGCCAGGCTGCGGCAATGGTGAAATGACGATAGCGCTGCTGGAGCGCTGCGACCAGCTGGTCGCCGCCGACTTCTCCGAGTCCGCGATCCTGCTGTGCAATGCGCGTATCCAGCGCGAAAGCCGGCGGGACCTGCATCTGCAAAAGCTGGAGGTGCCCCGGCAGTGGCCGCAGGTGCCAGAAGGCGGCTTTGACCTGCTGGTGGTGTCCGAACTGGCTTATTACCTCAGCGACTCGGAGCTGGGGCTTTTCAGCGAGCGCTGCCTGCAATCGCTGGCGCCCGGTGGCCATTGGCTGATGTGCCACTGGCGCCACGAGGCCGCTGACCTGTTACAGGCCGCAGACACGCTGCATGCGCAGATGGGCGCCAATACCGCGCTGCGCAGCCTGGTTGAGCACCGTGAACCCGATTTCTTGCTGGACGTCTGGGAAAAACTCTAGAGGGCACACCATGATTGGCATCTGTATACCTGCACATGACGAAGAGGACCTGGTGGAGGCCTGCCTGCACAGCGTCCTGACGGCGGCCGCGCACCCCGACCTGGGCGGCGAAGCCGTCAAGGTAGTGGTCGTGCTCGACAGCTGCACGGACGGCACCGCTGCGCTGGTGGCGAAATGGCCGGTCGTCGCCTTGTCGGTGGACGCGCACAACGTCGGCCGTGCCCGGGCCGCAGGCGCCCGCCATCTGCTGCACCACCAGGCCCGCTGGCTGGCGTTCACCGACGCGGACACCTGTGTCGCACCCGACTGGCTCGCAGCGCAACTTTCGCTGGGCGCCGATGTCGTATGCGGCACGGTCGAGGTCGACAGCTGGGCCGCCCATGGGCTGCAGGCCCAGGCCGCGCGCAGCCGCTTCGAAGCCAGCTACCAGGACCGCGAAGGGCACCGGCATGTGCACGGCGCCAATCTCGCGCTGTCTGCCAGTTGTTACCTGCAGGCCGGGGGTTTTGATGCCCGCGAATGCGGCGAAGACCAGGCGCTGGTGGACAGGCTGGAAGCACTGGGCGCCCATATCGCCTGGACGGCACGGCCCCGCGTTCTGACGAGCGGCCGTCCTTTCTCGCGCGTCGAACATGGCTTTGCCGGTTCCATCCGGCTCCATCCGGCGCAGGCGCTGCGCTGAACGCGCCAGCCTGCCCTTTTGAACCTGCCGCCCCAGGCACCAGCGACGCGCTGAAAACAAGAAGCAGACATCAACAGGCCACCTCTACGGTGGCCTGCTGTTTTTTAGCTCTTTCCGCCTTCTGGCGGCACTGGCGCCCAGTGCCAGGCCAGGCGCCAGGCCCAGCGATATCAGCGCCGCCTGGCTCGGGCAGGCAGTTGGGTCCAGCCCCCTGCCAGCAAAAGCAGCGCCAGCAGCACCAGGGCCGCGTCTGAACCCAGAGGCACCGGGATCACCTCACCAGAGACGATGGCATCGCTGTCGGTGGCCGTACAGGGGGCATCCACCGTGCAGCGGCCACCTTCCAGCACGGCACTGTTGGCGGCAGTGCCACCGGCGGCGCCGTTGACCTTGGCGCGCACGGTATAGCTCACCTGGCCACCGGCAGCCACGCTGATGGCACTGCAGGTCAGGCCCGTGCAGGCGCCCGGGTCGGAGCCCTTGTCATCACCCGTTTGCCCGGTGACCGCCACATCGCTCAGTCCGCTGCCCGGGGTGTCCGACCAGCGCAATCCACTGACCGCCACACTGCCGGGGTTCGAAATACTGACGGTATAGGTCACCGTGCTGCCCGCGGTCACGCTGCTCGCGTTGTTGGTCTTGCGCAGCACCAGCCCCGGCTGGGCGCTGACGGCTGTCGTGGCGCTGGCGCAGTTCGCTCCCGCGCAGCCAGGACCCGGCACGGCCGGCGTGCCGCCAGCAGGGTCCACCGAGGCGTAGTTGGTCAGATTGCCTTCCACATCGGGCGCAGTGGCAGTCAGCACTATCGCTGCGGTGCCACCGTTGGCCGGCACCGGGCTACCCACGGCGCAGCTGAGCAAGGCACCAGCGCTGCCCAACGGTGTGCAGACGCCGCCGGTGGCCGCCGTAGCCACCATGCCCGCTGGCAGCTGGTCATAGACCAGCACGCCTGCAGCAGCGTCGGTCTGGCCACTGTTGGTCACCGTCAAGGTGTAGCTGAGGCTTTCACCACCCACCACCGACCCGGCACTGGTCTTGCTCAGTGCCAACGCAGGCGGTGTCAGGCTGACGTTCACCCCGGTGGAGGCGGTATTGTTGCTGCTGTCGGGGTCATAGCTGTTGCTGCGGCCAGCGGTGGTGATGCTCACCACGCCGGGACTTGCCGGCGTGAAGGTGGTCGTGCAGCTGATGGCCGCGCCACTTGCCAGATTGGCCACAGGGGGGGTCACTGGCGTGCCGTCGACCGTGCATACCGTGCTCACATTGGTGGCATCAGCGGGCACGCCAGAGACCACGCAGTCCGCATTGCGCGCCGCCGCAGGGCCTTGGTTGGTACAGCTGCTGACAACGGTGACAGGGCTGCCCACGGCCACAGTGACCGGCGGCTGCGTCGCTACCACCACATTGGCAGAGGCTGCGGAGGTGCTCACCGTGCAGTCCGCCCCGCAAGCGCCTGGCAGATTGCTGGTAATGGCATTGCTGATCGCCGCCTGCGCCAGTGGCGTATCCACCAGTACCGTGAAGCCCACCACGGCACTCGATGCGGCTGCCACCTGGACCGTTTGCGTGCAGCTGGTGCCTGCGGTCGTGCATTCGCCCGCGCTCCAGCCTTCTGCCGTACCGGCATAGCTGGTGCCCGCCGAGACCGTCTCCGTCAATGTGACCTGCCCCGGCGTACCGCCACTGTTGGTCACGGTGATGGTGTAGGTCAGGGTATCGCCGGGCTGCGCCTGGTAGCCGGCGGGCGATGCTGCGCCATTGACCTGGGTCAGCGCCTTCGCGATGCTGAGCGCTGCAGCGGTGCTGACGGAAGTGAGCTTGCTGGTGCAATGCGATGCATCCGTGCAGGCGGCACCCGGCTGCGGTGCTGCTCCGCCGTTGTACGGATCGCCACCACCAGCGGCCGACGCGTGGTTGGTGACACCGCCCGTCGCACCACCGATGGCTGCAGCCGTGACGGTGACGGGCAGGTTGATCGTATCGCTGCTGCCGCCGGCAATGCTGGCCGCGCTGGAGCAGCCCACCTCCTGGCCGCTGACGGTGCAAACCCAGTTGCCGTAGGTGCCCGCTGCCGGGGTGATGCCCGCTGGCATGCTGTCACGCACGGTGATGGGGCCCACCGTGCCCACGCTGGCGTTGGTGTTGGTTACGGTCAACGTGTACTGGGCGCCTGCCTGGCCAACCACCCAGGGGCCGTTGTCGGTCTTGCTCAGCTGCAGGCTGGGCGCATTGACGGCTGTGGTGTTGGTGACCTTGCAGTTGTCCGTCGTGGGGCAAGTGGGGTCACCACCGCCTTGCACGCTCGCTGAGTTGCTCGCGCTGGGTGATGCGCTCGCCTGGGGGGTGACGGGCAGCACAAAGCTGATGCTCGATCCGGCCGCCAGGCTCGCGGCGCTCACGCAGTTCACTTGCTGGCCGGCGGCGGTGCAGCCTGCGGGCAAGGTGCCCAGGGTCATGCTCGATGGCACCAGGTCGGTCACCGTGATGGGCGCGTTGGTGGGCGCGGTACCGGTGTTGGTCACCGTCAAGGTGTAGCTCGAAGGGACACCGACCGACAGGCTACCGGCCGTTTTGGCCAGCGTGAGCTGGGGCGCATCCACTGCGGTGGTGGACTGGGGCTTGCAGCGTGCGGGCAGGTCAGCCGCAGCTGTGCCTGCTGCGCACAGCGGATCGCCGCCGCCGGTAGCGGTCGCCTGGTTGCTGACCGATTGGCCGTTGACTGCGTTTTGCGCCGTCACACCGATGGTGAAGCTGGTGCTGGCACCACTGGCCAAGCCGGCCGCTGCCGTGCAGACCAGCGTTTGGCTGCCCGCTGGCGCTTGCGTGCAAGCGGCAGGAAGGCTGGCCGTATCGATGGTCAGGCCCGCCGGCATGGTGTCGGTCACCACCGCTGCCTCTGTGGTGGCAGCCGTGCCGGTGTTGCTCAAGGTCAGCACGTACTGGGCAGGCACACCGACGGTGAAGGCACCGACGGAGCTTTGCTTGGTCAAGCTCAGCTGCGGGGCGGTGACGGGGTTGTCGGTGGTGCCGCTGCAGTGCGCCTCAGCCGGGCAGCCGGGGTCGCCGGTATTGGCATCGGCCTGCGCGGTGTTGACCAGGCTTTGGCCAATGGCACTGGGCTGGGGCGTCACGGGAATCGTGAAGCTGACCGCGCCGCCGGTGGCAATGCCTGCAGGGACCTGGCAAGTCACGGTCTGGCCTGTGGCCGTGCAGGCTGCAGGCAGGTTGCCGATGGCCAAGCCGGCCGGGATATCGTCGGTGATGGTGCCGGCCAAGGTGGGTGCCTGGCCGTTGTTGGTGGCCGTGATCACATACTGGCTGGCAACGCCCACGACAAACGGGCTGCTGAGGGTTTTGACGACATCCAGTCGGGGCGTGTTGACGCTGGTATTGACCGTGCTTTGGCAACCAGTCGTACAACTGGCGCCACCGCCGGAGACAGTCGCAGAATTGCTGACCAAAGCGGATGTGCCATTGGCCACGCTGACCGGTGCATTGATGACCGGGGCGTTGGAGCCCGGCAGCAGCACCGCATTGGTGGTACAGGCCAATTGGCTGGACGAGCTGGCACTGCAATCCCAGCCCGTTGCGGTAACAGGCAGGTTGATGCTTACACCGGCGGGCATAGTGTCATTGACGGTGATGGGGCCCACCGTGCTGCTGGTGCCGCTATTGCCCACCAGAATCGAGTAGGTGCCGGGCTGGCCGACCGCAAAGGCCGCAGGGGTTGCCGATTTCTGGATACGTAGCGCTGGCGCGCCGCTGTTGGTGTTGGTGGTGGTGCTCGTCTTCGCGCAAGGCAGCACGCTGCAGCCCACCCCGGCCGGGGGCGTGACCGAGGCGCTGTTGACGATGTCACCGGTGGCGCTCAGCTGCGCCACGCCGCTGACATTCACCGTCACGCTCTGGCCGCTGGCCAGGTTGACGCCGGTCAGGTTGATGGCGTTGCCGGTGCCGCTGCTGGTGGGCCCGCAGTTGGCCACCGGCGTGCAGCTCCAGCTGCTGACTGCCACACTGGCCGGCACATTGTCGGTCACCGTGACGCCATTGGCATCGCTGGGGCCGGCGTTGCTGACGACGATCTGGTAGTTGAGGGCTTGCCCGGGCAGATAGCTGCCACTGGGACTGGCCGATTTGGTGATGCCCAGATCGGCCTGCACGGCCACTGCCGTACTGGTGCTGGCGCAGCGTGGATCGCCGGCGCTGCAACTGCCGGGTTCCGGCGTATTGCCGCCGTTGGCCGGGTCTCCGCCGCCGCCCACGGTAGCATTGTTGGCCACACCGGGCACCGCGGCGGCGCCCACCGTCACAGGCAGGGCAATCGCAGAGACAGCGCCAACCGCAATCGGCGCGCTGCTGGTGCAGCTGACCGCCTGGCCGCTGACCGCACAGTTCCAGCCGCCGTAGGTGCCTGCAGTCGCAGAAATGCCTGCTGGCAGGCTGTCACGCACGGTCACCAGGCCCGAGGTGGGCGCCGTTCCGGTGTTGCTGACGCTCAATGTATAAAGCGCCCCGCTCTGCTGCACGGCCCAGGGCCCGTTGCTGGATTTCGCCAGGCCCAGCCTGGGCGCCGGTGTCACCGTGATGATGATGTTGGCATTCGCCGTCAGTCCGGCTGCATCGGTGATTTGGTACGGTACGGTGACCACCCCAGTGAAGCCAGCCGCTGGCACAAAGCCGTAGTCGCCCGCCGCGCTGACCGACAGCGTTCCGCCCGCCAGATTGCGCACACAGGGAAAGGCGGTGCAGGCAGCGCCGTTCAGACCGACCAAAGCCACATTGGTCCCGGTATCGTTGGCGAAGATCGAAGCCGTCCCGTTGACTGGCACATCCATCAAGGTGGTCTGGGTGTCGTCCGCTGCGAGCAGCAGCGAATTGGCCATCTGGCAACTGATGTTGGCAGCGGGATGGAGCACGCTGGCTGGCAGGGAAATGGTATTGCCTGTGCGGCTGCCCAACAGGCCGGTGTTGCCGGTGATGGCGCTGTTGGCATCGGTGCAGGATGCCGTTGCCAGGCGCCAACCCGGTGGAGACGCCGGCAGCGTTTCCGCGATGCTGACCGGCAATGTGGGATTGGGAACGTAAGCGGGGGCGCTGGTGACGGGCGTGTTGACAGCCGTGGTCGTCAGCGACGCTGTGGGCGACGAGAGGTTGGTATGGGCAAACGCAAAATTGCCGGTTGCCCCGTAGCTCACTTTGCTTGTCGTGACGCAGGTCGGTATCGAGGCCAATCCATAACCTACCAGATCACCGTTGGCCAGGCCGGACGTCGTCAGTGTCAGGCTGGAGACGAGACTGCTGGAGTTACCGACAACGGCACCCGATTCTCTGACGGTCGGCGACGGGTTGCCTCGCGAGATCACACCCGTTGCGGGGTTGTAATTGAAGACATCATACGGCGCACCACCACCGGCGGACATCGTCGACAAGGAGAAATGGCTGGGGCTGGCCCCGCCGGTCACGGCCAGAGTCATGCTCGGCGTATAAGTGGGTGTCGACGCAATGCCGATGTCAAAAATGAACAGCGCTATGCGATTGGCAGGCACCGGAGGGGAAAACGTATAGCTGAGCACCGTGTTGCCGGTGGCTCGCAAAAAGGCCGGTGTCGTGACCGATCTCTCCAGCCCCTGGACATTTTGAAATGTCACGGTGCCGCCGTTATTGAACGTGGAGGCCGTGCTCATCGTCACCGTTGCAGTGCTGTTATAGCCCACCAGCGGAAACGTCTGCCCCGAGGCAGCGCTGTTGCCGCCGAGGTCACAGGTCTGCGCCCGTGCAGACCATGCACAAACCAGCAATACCCATAGCACTAGCCATCTCGGCCCTGAATGCACATTAAAAACACCAATGGTTCTTTTCATCGGAAACCTCAAATGGTTAGAAGTCACTCACCGAAAAATCAAATGGCAGCGTGCCTCTGCACGCACATGCGGCACCAATTATTTAAAACATCTATCAATTTAAGTACTTTAATAATTAATGGGCATTATTAATATTCTAACCAGCCTGGCTCCAAATACAATTCATTTAATGGTCTTGTAGCAGGAATACTGCAAATGCTATGGAAAAATAGGTGTAAACCAGGGGATCGGCCGCAGGCCTCATGGCATTTCGCGGCTGAAACTTGAAAAAGGTATTGACAAAATATACAAACGTATAGGTCGCGCGCAGCGCACTGAAAATACCTTCGCGGTATTCGGGCGCAGGCCAGGCATTAATGCCGGGCATTCACCATCGCTGCGCCCACTTTGCGCGGTATCGCCAGTTACAGGCGTTGGCACCGGGTACCAAGCATCCTGGTCCACGGCTGCTTCTGTTGAGCGATGAGAGAACCGCATTTGTTGCCAGAACAAAAATCCACACCCGTCGGCAGGCATTTGGCGACGAACCGCAGGGAATCACGAACACCCTCTCCGTACGGTCCCATACGCCTTCATTGAAACGCCAGCTGGACCGCGGTTCGCTCTAGGGAGCGCTGCCGAAACAGGGCAAGCTTCGATAGTTCGCCGTTAAATCGTATCTAGAAGTAAATTTATTGAATAAAGGGCGCCATCGTTCAATTCCCAAACGCACCCTCACCAGTAATGAGCGTTGGCATGCCTTCTCCGCCCCTCGAACGCCTACGACTACACAAGACATGCCCTACACACCGGGATGGTCAGGAGCCATAAATTGGAATGACCGACCGAGCGGTCGACAACAGGAGCACACCTATGAGCACCAGGTATTTTGACAAGCAGGGACATGGCCGGGATGACCCCCATGGAGGATCTGACATCAGGCACTCGGACGGCGATAGTGGATATGCGGATCACAGCCAGGGCCGACATGGCACCGCGACAAACGATAGCGGCGACGCCGAGCGCGGCAGCTCTGGGCCTTATAGGTCCAGCCAGGCACAGGACCGCAGCTACCGGGAGCAAGGCTGGGGCGACAACCGGGGCTGGAATGCCGAGTATGAAAGGCGGGAGAACGGGGGGCGATTCTCAGCCTCGCCGGACTGGCGCAGCGGGGCCGCTGATCCTTCCATCGCGCAGCCCGATGATGTCTATCCCCAATATGGCATGCGCCGCAGCTCCGGCGCGGGCGGCAGCGACGGAGGCAGCTTTTCCGGGAGCCACCATCCATCTGGGGCCCACTCGGCCTACGGCCCAGGCCAGGACGCGCCAGGCCGGCAGTATTCCCAGCATGACCAGGATTATCACCAGTGGCGCCAGGAGCAGATCGCGAATCTGGACAGCGATTATGAAGCTTGGCGTGGTGAGCGTTATCAGACATTTTCCGATGACTTCAACCGCTGGCGCGGCAGCCGCAACCGCAGCACCACCACCACCACAGACGCCACTGCTGTTTCCGACAATAAAAGCAAGCCCTCCCAGTAAATGACTTATCGCCGGCAGCCTGACAGCGCCGGCTTTTTTGAGCTACTGCCGACAGCGCCTGGGCTATGGCCATCCGAGCCCGCTCGCTACAAAATTCTCCGTGGTTATTTAAAAAATAAAACATGCTATTAACCCGCCGATTCAAATAAGGTACCGCAACGCCGGCCGGACCTTTTCGGGACCTGCCTCTTCAGGCGGCTTTATGCACTGGAATCGGCCTATCGCGCCTACTCCCTTCGCCATGCGCCAGGGAGTCTGCAAAATCCTCGCCCCTGCGAAGGACGCAGACCGGCATGGCAGGCAACGCGTCTTTTGCAGTTCATAGCCGGTCATTGACAACAGAGACCACCTGGCGATTACCTGAGGCCGCGCGGTCCGGGCAGGGAAATATGCAGAGGGTCCCTCGATGGCCATCGCCTGCCATCGGCTTATAGGGGCTGCGCACCTGACGTTATTGCAGATCGCCGATAAGGCGCACGCCGTGCGCGCCATGGCAAGGCATCCATTGCCGGCCATTTCCCCGCGCCTGCGTTACACGTGCCTCCACCCCGCTTTTCACAGCGTTGGGAACTGCGCTACCATTTCTTCCGCACTAATTACAGGGCCTATCACCTTATTCATCCAACCACTGCTATGAGCTTGTACGACACGATTGAATCGGCTTTCCTCCAGGTCTTGAAAAGCGGGCGCACTCCTCACCGGCTCCATCTCACCGAGGCAGGCCTTCAAACGCTGATCAACGACCCAACGTTGGGAGCATCCTGGACACCCAGCATCCCGGATTTCTGGGAACAACGGGTATTGGGGATGCCGTTGCAAAAATCCTTGGCGCATAACGCCATCGAAGTGGACGGCGAACTCGTGCTGCTGGACAGGCAGCCTCCTTCTCCTAGCGCAAAGTGACTGAGGGCGGCTGTGCGGACAGCCCGTCCCGCATGCCCGGAGGGAGTTGAGGAAGTTGAGGCAGTTGCGGCGCATTCGCCGCACTACGACCATGCGAGAACAGCGACTACACCGCGCAGGCCCCTTCGCGCCTAAGCTGGTCTTGCAGCCTTGACAGCTGCGTGTACCGATGAGGAGATAGCGATGACGAACCGACAGCAAGGATTCCAAAGTCCCAATGGCGAAAAGCCCGAGGATGAAGCCAAGATGCAGGACAAACTGAGGCTCCCCCCTGAACACCAGGAGCGCGAGCACCAGGACGGGGGCGATGCTGAACGCGAGCGCCAACGCCAGCAGTCGCAGCAGTGATGGCTCGGCATTCCTCTTACTGTACGCCCGCTCATGCGGGCGTTTTTTTGCTCCCCGTAGACCAGACACTGGCGGTAACCGGGACAGCTGCGATGGCTGCAATGGCAAAAGCACTACAGGCAGTCAGCTAAAACCTTTTGACATTCCTCAGACGATGCCTACACTGCACCCCCGCTTGAGCGCAGATGATGGAGCCATCGAAGAAAGGAGTTCGTCATGCAACACCAGCCATCATTTCCGATGCTGACCATGCCAACCCGACCCTTAGTCGCGCAGCGTGGTGAGAAGCAAAACCGCTATGTTCCCGCCGTGTCCACGGACATCAGCAAGACCTTCGAAAAATACCGCCGTCTGGCTGCCCTCCAGAACGCCAAGCAGTTGGCAACGTAGACACGCTCGCAGACCTGCGCACTGCGCGATGCAGATAAAGCATTGGCGATGCGCAGTTGCCTGGAGCGCACGGCCCTGAGATGTCCGTGCGCTGAACGTCTGCGTGAGGTTCTCCAACCTCCCATTCCGTTTCCTGCCGAGTTCATGCATTTCCCCTCCATCCGGTTCAAGTTGGCATGAACGGCTTCTCGCAAGCATCGGCTTTCTTATCGCAATGACCTGACGGCCCTCTGCGTTGTCCGAAGCCCGCTGGCCCTGCCAGCGGGCTTTCGCATTCCACTCCGTGCTCTACTCCTTTCACCGGACCATGTCCAGCCCGGGAGCCGCCTAGGTGACTCCTACGCCGTATGGAGCCACCAGCTGACTCACAATTGTTCATATTGTGCGGACAATGGGTGACCGTCCTTACTGCCGCCATGGCCTGCGGAATTAGCACTCCCTGTTCTCCATGCCTTTGTAGCGATTCCCTCGTACGGCCTCGCCGTACCTATTTGGAGAGCCCCTTGGATTCACCATTTCAACTGGCCCAGCAGATGGCGCAGCTCGACCTGGAGCAAAGGCAGGCGCTGCTGATGATCGCCTCAGGCGCACCAATGGCCACTTGCCTGGATGCGCTGACCGAGGCCGTGGGGCGCCTGGCTCCGGGCACACGGGCCTGTGTGCTGCTGACCAACCATGACCGCAGCGAGATGGCCGGTGGTTATTCCTCGCATTTTCCGCCGTCTTTTTCGGAGTCGGTCCGGGGTCTGCCCATCGGCGAGGCCCTGATCGGCACCTGTGGCACCGCGATCTACGCCGGCGAGCCGGTCACCTGCGCCGACGTAGAGAATTCATCGCAATGGTCCCCCGCTTGGCGGCGGCTGTGCCTGGAAAACGGAATTCGCGCGTGCCACTCCCACCCGGCCCAAGGCCATGGCTCCAGGGCTGTCGGCTCTTTCTTTCTGTGTCTGGGCGAGGCACGCGAGCCCAATGCCTGGGAGCGCCGCGTGGCCGAATTCGGTGCGTTGGCGACCGTCATCGTCGTGGAGCGCGAACGCGCTGCGGCGCATCTGCGCAAGGAGCTCGATTCGCTGGCCCGCCTGCAGGCGCTGAGTGCCGAGCTGGTCGGGCCGGGCCAGTTCGAGCTGCTGCTGAAAAGGATTCTGGCGGCGGCGGCCGATATCTCGGGCACCGATAAAGGCAATATCCAGATATGGGATCCAGACAAACGCAGCCTGCGTATCGTCGTGCACCAGGGGTTGGGCGAGCGCCTCGTCGCACACTTTCTTGAAGATGGCTGGGATGCCAGTTGCGGTGAGGCAGCGCGGCACATACAGCGCCTGGTCGTTCCCGATGTTCTGGAACTCGAAGCGCTGCGTGGCACCGTCGGGCTGGAGATCGTCGTCGAGGATGGCATCCGGGCTATCCAGTGCACCCCTTTGCTGAGCCGCGATGGGCGGCTGCTGGGCATGCTCAACAACCATTACCGCCAGCCCGGGGGGCCTTCCCCCGATGCGCTGCGCTACATCGATCTGCTGGCGCGTCAGGCGGCCGAACTCATTGAGCGGCACCAAAGCGAATCGGAGTTGGCGAAGGAGCGCCAGCACAAGGACGAATTCTTGGCGATGCTCGCCCATGAGCTGCGCAACCCGCTGGCACCGATGCGCAACATGCTGGAGGTGCAGAGACGCTCGCGCGGCAACTGGCAGCAGGTGATGGAGGCCAATGAAGTCATGGAGCGCCAGCTCCAGCAGCTGGTGCGCCTGGTGGATGACCTGCTCGATGTCAACCGCATCAACCGCGGCAAGCTGGAGCTGCGCATGGAGAACGTCGCGGTGGAAGACGCCGTTCGGCAAGCCGTTGAAATGTGCCGCCCCGCGCTGGACGCACGGGGCCACCAACTGCAGTTGACACTGCCTTCGCAACCCGTGGCGGTCAATGGCGACTCTGCCCGGTTGACGCAGATCCTGGGCAATTTGCTGACCAACGCGGCCAAATACACGGCCCCGGGCGGGCTCATCCAGTTGCAGGTGGAGAGCAGTGGTCCTCGCGTTCTGATCACCGTCCAGGACAACGGCTCGGGCATCCCACAGGACCAACTCGACCATATCTTTGAAATGTTCAGCCAGGTGGACCGCAGCCTGGAGCGTTCACAGGGTGGGCTGGGCATAGGCCTGATGCTCGTCAAGCGGCTGGTGGAGATGCACGGAGGAAGCGTCCAGGCGCACAGTGAAGGCCTGGGCAGGGGAAGCCGCTTCTGCGTCGCTTTGCCGCAGGCTGAGCTGGAAACTCCGCCGCTGCCGCTGCCACTCGCTCCACGCAACAGCATCCCGCGCCGCGTGCTGATTGCCGACGACAATGCCGACGCAGCGATGTCGCTGGCCACGATACTCAAAATGGAAGGCCACCATGTGCAAACCGCCTGCAGTGGTGCCCAGGCGCTGAGCCAGGGCCAGGTCCTGCAGCCTGAAGTGGTGCTGCTGGACATTGGCATGCCCGACATGAATGGCCTGGAAGTCTGCCGCCGCATGCGCCAGCTGCCCTGGGGCCGGGCCATCACCATCATCGCGTTGACCGGTCTGGGCCAGCAAGAAGACAGGCGCCAGTCCGAGGAAGCAGGCTTTGACGCCCACCTGGTCAAGCCCGTCAACATCAAGCTGCTGACCGACATGCTCAGCACGTTGCCAATGCAAAAACTGATGGCATCGTTTGGCACCGGCATGTGAGCCCCGTGTCAGCCCGTCCGGCAAAGCGGGCAGCAGACCTGCGCTGCTGCAATGCCGTATGCGGGGCAGTTGCCGCAGTCTGGGCCGGCACTGCCTATTGGCCCTGGTTCTTTTTCATGCCCAGCGCATGTGTGCGGTGGGCCTGGAGGGCCGGCAAGGTCTTGGCGGCAAAGGCCCGCACCTGGGCATCATCTGCAGACCTGCTGGCCTTCTCGAAAAGCCCGATGTCGTGCGCATGGTCGTTCAACCCCACCTCATCGATAAAGGTCTGGTCGAAGTTTTTCGCTTGCGCCACATTGGCCAGGCGTTGGGTTTTGTCATTCGGCAGCGTTGTCGGTAAACGCACACCCTTGCTGCTGGCGAGTGCCTTGAGTTCCGCGTTGGCCGCTGTGTGGTCCTTGACCAGCGTAGAGCCGAACGACTGGACCGCCGAGCTGGTGCCCTTTTGCTGGGCCAGATGGCCTGCCTGGACTTCGTACAGACCACCGGCTGCGGCCTGCTGCAGGAAGGCCTCGTCCTGCTTGCTGACGTCGGCTTGCGCCGAGGCCGCCGATGCCAGACCGCAGAGAATCACTGAAAAACGGGTGATGGTTGTCATGGCTGCTCCTTTGAAATACACGGAAAGGGGAACGTCGGTTGCCTGGGATGGAATGGCCTGTGCGGTCTCAGTGGCCGCCACCACCGGCAGGCGCACTGTGGGTGGAGCCGTCGGGCACCGCACCGCTGCCCCCGGGCGCAGCCCCACCGGAGGCTGCGTTGTCGCTCGGCGCAGCGCTGCCTGCAGGCGGCGCGCTGGCCGCACCTGGGCCGGCCGCACCTGAGCCGGCCGCACCCGCTCCCGCGCCACCGCTGGCGCCTCCAGCGCCGGAATCGGGCGCTTTCGGCGTCACGCCCAGGTCCGGGTCCTTGCCGGTGATCGTGGCGCCATGGCCCTGGGCATCCACCCGCGCGGCATTGCTGCCTCTTTCCGGGCTGCCGGCACCCGGGTAGGTCGCGCCCGGTCCGCCAGGCTCTGCAGGCGGTGGCGGCACCTTGGGGACGGGAAACGCGGAGTCTGCCTTGTCGCGGTCACAGGCGCTCAGCACCAGCATGCTGGCCAGGGCTAACGCCAGCCCCGGCAATACCCGCCGGGCCCGGCTGGGCGATTTGTCTGCATTCATCTCAGTCTCCTGGTTGCTGGGCTGTTGGCGGCTGCGGACACAAGGTCACCGCCGCTCAGCCCTGGATTGAAAAAGCGCATCCCGGTCATGCCTTTGGCAGCGAATCGGCCATCCAGGCCCGCATGCGCTCGAGCAGATCGACCCGGTGCGACGGCTTGCCGGACACCGCGAACGAATGGCTGCCTCCCGGATACAGCACCATCTCGGTTCTGGCCTGACCCAGGTAGGCCAGCTTCACATACAGCTCTTCGGTCTGCGAACGCGGGCAACGCTGGTCTTCCAGCCCCTGAATGAACAAGGTCGGTGCCGTCGCATGTTCGATCGAAAAGGTCGGCGACAGGCGGTAGACCGTGCGGCGGAAATCTTCCTGCGGCACGTCCATCGAATAGGTATCCGAGTAGTACCCGCTGTCCGACGTGCCGAAATGGGATTCGATATTGGCGACAGGCGCACTGACAACGGCGGCTTTCAAGCTGCTCTCATGCGCGATGCTGTAGGCCGCCATGAATCCGCCATAGGAGTTGCCTGTCACTGCCACATGCGCGTCCACCAGATCGTCTGCTTGGAGCTGACGGACAATATCCAGGTGCTGGGGCAGGTCCAGCTCGCCCCATTTGCCGCGCAGGCGGCCACAAAACGCTCTGCCGTAGCTGCTCGATCCCACCGCGTTCGCCGACACCACCGTCCAGCCCTGGGATGCCAGCATCTGCCAGTAAGCGTGCGATGCAAATGTCAGGTCCACATAGCTGGCAGGGCCGCCGTGAAAATCGAGCAGCAAGGGCCTGGTGGACGGAGCAAAACACCCCGATGCCTTGTCCGGACGCAATATCCAGGCATCCACAGACTCCTTGCCTCCGTTGCCATCGGGCACCTGAAAACGGCGGTATTCGGCCACCAGCGCGTGCCGGTCATTCCGCCAGTCGTTGAAATGGCTGATGGCGCGTTCCTGCGCATCGCCGGGCCCTTGGAAATAGACTTCCTGCGGATGCACCAGGTCTTCCCGCGTGTACGCCAGGCCATCGGCCTGAACCAGCGCGCCGACATGGAAATCTCCACCCCGCAATATCCGGACCTCGCCCGCAGGTATGGCTATCGAGGCGGCGCACTGCAGACCGTTCTTGACCTGCACAAAGCCCAGTGAACGCGAATCCTTGGACCAGCACAGATCGCCGGCCAGCACCTCCAGCGATGCGGACCCGAGACCGCTGACCTTCTTGCTGTGCAGATCGATCAGCCACAGCCGGTTCTGGGCATCGCCGGCCTGCTCGGCCCCCATGAAGACGATCCAGCGTCCATCGGGTGACCAGCTCGGCGAGGCGCTGTTGCTTTGCGCCACACTGAGGCGTTCGGACTGCGCGACCTGGCCGTCCTGCAAGTGCAGCAACCAGATATCGGTGCAGTGGTATTCGTTGTCTGCCTCACGCGTCCTGGCAATGCAGATGCTGTTGCCGTCCGGGCTCCAGGCGGCCGCGCGCACATCGAAGTCACCTGCAGTCAGCTGCGTGGCCTGGCCGCCGGGCACCGCCACCAAAAACAGGTGGTTGCGGGTATGCAGCGTGTAGTCCCTGCCATCCATCTTGTACGGCAGCCGCCAGCAGCGCTGCGGCGCATTCAGATCCGGGGCTGCCCGGTGGGCGCCGTCGCGTTGGCGCGCACCTTCGCGGCCCGCGTCGGGGTCCACGGTGACATTGCCCAGCGCCAGCAGTGCCTGGCCATCGGGGCGCCAGCGGATATCATTGGCGCCACGGGCCAGGTTGGTGATCTGCCGGGCCTCACCGCCCTCACCCGGCATCAGGTACAGCTGCGCGGTGCCATCACGCCGGTCCGACAGAAACGCGATCTGCCGGCCGTCCGGAGACCAGCGCGCCGCCGTATTCTTGGACGGCTCAGCCGTCAACTTCCGCGGTGCTGCCCCTGGTTCGGTGGGAAGCAGCCATATATCGGAGAGATAATCATCTTTGTCCTTGTCCGCATATTGGACTGTGCACAGCACCTGGTTATCTTGGGACATATCCAAGCCGGAGATAACCTGGTCAAGAAAAACATCATCGGGCGTGAAAGCATCGGGCATGGGATAGAACCTGGAAGCGATGAGGTCATCAAAAAGCGGCTTGGTAATGGCTACCAAGCCGCAGGCCGCTTAGCGCTGCTGACTGCCTTTGTTGGCGTCGTTCTTGCTGCCTTCGCTCTTGTTGCCTTGCTGGTCTTGCTTGCGCTGGCTGCTGTCCTGGTTCTGCTGCTGCGCGCCGCGTTGCTGCTCGGACTTGGCGTTGTTGTCCTGCTTCTGGTTCGTATCATTGCGATGTTGCTGGGTCATGATTGTCTCCTGGAGGAATTACCGAAAAGAGCTTCGGCACACCGATTAATGCAGGATCCATGCCATGGGAACACGTCGAGGGAAACGCCGTTGTGCCGGGTTTTACTCCCGCAGCGGAGAGAAAGATTTGCAGAAACAATTGCAGGCTTGCGCATGAAACCACCATGCCCCGGCAGTGCCTGCCCGCATCAGGGCGTCAATATCACCTTGCGGCAATGGTCCTGCTGCTTGTCGAAAATCTCATAGCCCTTGACGATATCGGCCAAGGCCATGCGGTGGGAAATGATCACCTCGGGATGCATCGCGCCGCTGAGGATATGGCCCAGCAGTTCCGGCAGGTACTTTTGCACATGGGTCTGGCCCATCTCGAAACACAGCCCCTTTTCAAACGCATCGCCGAACAGGAAGCCGTGGATGAACCCGGCATAGACCCCGGGAACGCTGACCACGCCGCCCCGGCGCGTGGCGGCAATGCACTGGCGCAGCGCCTTGCCGCTGGAGCCTTCGATCTTCAGGTTCGTCAGCAAGGTCTCGACCGCGCTGCCCTTGGCCTCAAAGCCCACGGCGTCGATCGTCGCGTCCACCCCCCGGCCCTTGGTCACTTCGAGGATGAAATCGGCCGGATCGTCGATCTTGTCGAAATTGATCGGCGTGACACCGTAGGTCTGCCGCGCGAAATCGAGGCGCTCATCATTGTCGTCGACCATGAAGATCCGCTCCGCACCGAGAAAACGGGCACACAGTGCCGCCATCAGGCCCACCGGCCCGGCGCCAAAAATGGCCAGCGATGAGCCCGGGCTCACACGCGCGTTCAGCGCCGCCTGGTAACCGGTCGGCAAAATATCGGACAGAAACAGCACCTGCTCATCGCTGAGGGCCGCCGGTATCACGATGGGCCCGGTATTGGCCTTGGGCACCCGCGCATATTCCGCCTGGCCGCCGGAATAGCCGCCGTAGAGGTGGCTGTAGCCGAACATGCCCGCGCCCGGCCGGAGTTTTTTCTTGTTGAGAATCGCCCCCCGCCCGGGGTTGGTCTCTTCGCAGGCGGCAAACAAGGCCTTGTCACAGAAAAAGCACTCGCCACAGGCGATGACAAACGGCACCACCACGCGGTCGCCTCTCTGGACATGGCGCACTGCGGGCCCGACCTCCTGCACCACGCCCATGAATTCGTGGCCCAGGATGTCCCCGGACTCCATGTCCGGAATCTTGCCCCGGTAGATATGCAGGTCCGAGCCGCAGATCGCCGTGGCGGTGACCTGGATGATGATGTCCTCATCGTCCCGGAGGACCGGGTCGGGCATCGTTTCGTAGCGCACATCCTTGGCAGCGTGGTAGGTCAAGGCTTTCATAGGGGGTTTCCTTCGGTGTCGAGGTGCTTGGTGGCGGGGGTTCAGCGGACGGGGGCAGGTACAGGGGTCCGTCCGGGAGCGGGTCGGTCATTCGGTGCGCCGGGGGCACCGTTGGCCGCAGGGGCAGCAGGTGCCGTGGACGCATCCGGAATGCCATCGCGGTCGGGCTGCGGCACAGCCAGGCGCCCCGATGCGTCGTGGTCCGGGCGTGTGTCATGCCGCCTGTCGGCATCGGGAAGCGTCTGGCGGCTGCCATCGGGTTCCGGATCGGTGCTGCGGGGGGCCGGAACAGCGGGGCGCTCCGGCACCCGGCGCTCGGGCGTCCGGTCGATGATCGCGCCATGCGACGCATCCGCGTCGGGGGCCGCAGCCGCTTGGGCATACCCCAGCGGTGGCAGCAGCGCCGCCGCCAGTCCCAGCACGGCAGCGAGGAAGGGTGCACGGTCATAAGAAGGGGTCATAGGGCTCTCCTGGGTGATGCAGGGCATATGCCCCGGCAGGGCATAGATCCTCGACATGCCACCGGCAATTGGCGTGCCTGGCCGCGAGGAGATGGGTTCTGCCTTCGTTTCTGCCGCCGCAGGCCCGCAGGCACGGCATTTGCCCTGTGTGGGGAGCCGTCCGTTGCCGCAAGCCTCTTGTGGCATGCGGTACAGGCAGATGCCTAACAGGCCGAAGGCGCCGTCGCGCTCTGTGACCCGCTCGCGGGCCTGCTCTTCCCTCCCCCCCATGAAAAGGTGTTCCATGCCCAAAACCACTGATTCCGTGTCCAGCCCCAGCACCCAAGCCGCACCTGCGCGCAATACGGACAGCGGGCCGGCTGCCAGCGGGGCGGCCGATCTGCTGTCGCTCAAAGCAGCGCAAACCGAGGAACTGGCCGCAGCCCGCCCCTACAACCCCAACAAGGCGGGCGAGCACGGCTTCGACAGCGGCCTCAACCCGGCGCCCGGCGCACATGCCGATGCGCCATCCCGGCTTCCCACCGCCAGCACGCTGTCGGAGCTGGAAACCTCGGCCAAGACCGGCAGCATCGCGCCCGCTGGCACGAACGCGACCATCGGCACGCTCGACCGGGTGCGCGTGGACTCCGAGGGCCAGGTCCTGACCACCAACCAGGGGGTGCCGGTTGCCGACAACCAGAACTCGCTCAAATATGGCGAGCGAGGGCCTGCGCTGCTGGAAGACTTCATCCTGCGCGAGAAGATCACGCACTTCGACCATGAGCGCATTCCTGAGCGCATCGTCCATGCCCGAGGCTCTGGGGCACATGGCTATTTCGAATGCTACGAGCCGCTGACCGACCTGACGCGCGCGGCGCCTTTTCAGAAGGCCGGCAAGGTCACCCCGGTCTTCGTGCGCTTTTCAACGGTGCAGGGAGAACGCGGCTCCAAGGACACGGCCCGCGATGTGCGAGGCTTTGCCGTCAAGTTCTATACCAACGAAGGCAACTGGGACCTGGTCGGCAACAACATGCCGGTGTTCTTCATCCAGGATGCGATGAAGTTTCCCGACCTGGTCCATGCCGTCAAGCCCGAGCCCCACCACCAGATGCCCCAGGCCGCCAGTGCGCACGACACGTTCTGGGACTTTGTGTCGCTGATGCCCGAGTCCACCCACATGCTGATGTGGCTGATGTCGGACCGGGCGATACCGCGCAGCTATGCGACGATGCAGGGCTTCGGGGTGCACACCTTCCGGCTGGTCAATGCCGAAGGGCAGTCGGTGTTTGTCAAATTCCACTGGACGCCGATGGCCGGCACGCATTCTCTGGTGTGGGACGAAGCACTGAAGATCTCCGGCGCCGATCCCGACTACCACCGCCGCGATCTGTGGGAGCGCATCGAGGCCGGCGCCTACCCCGAGTACGAACTGGGCGTGCAGGTCTTCACCGAGGAAGAAGCCGATGGCTTCAGCTTCGACATCCTGGATGCCACCAAGATCATCCCGGAAGAGCTGGTGCCTGTGCGTCCCGTGGGGCGCATGGTGCTCAACCGCAACCCGGACAACTTCTTTGCCGAGACTGAACAGGTCGCGTTCTGCGCCGCCCATGTGATCCCCGGCATCGACTTCTCCAACGACCCGCTGTTGGCCGGCCGCATCCACTCCTATGTGGACACCCAGATATCTCGGCTGGGCGGCCCCAATTTCCATGAAATCCCGATCAATGCACCGGTCGTGCAGGTGCACAACAACCAGCGCGATGGCATGCACCGGCAGGCCATTGCGCGGGGCAAGGTCGCCTATGAGCCCAATTCGCTGGCCGGTGGCTGCCCGTTCCAGGCGGGCGCCGCGCAGGGCTTTGTCTCGGTGCCAGCGCGCATGCAGGCGCAGGAGGCCCAAGGCAAGGTGCGCGCCAAACCGGAGAAGTTTGCCGACCACTACACGCAGGCCAAGCTGTTCTTCGATAGCCAAAGCCCGGTCGAGCAGGCCCATATCGCGGCCGCCTTCCGTTTCGAGCTGAGCAAGGTGACGGTGCCCGCCATCCGCGAGCGCATGGTCTCGTCGCTGCGCAATGTCTCCGACGCGCTGGCCATGCAGGTCGCCCAGGGGTTGGGCATTGCGGCGCTGCCCGAGGCCATGCCGCTGGCGCTGGTGCAACCTGCCACGCCCGAGGTGTTGCAGTCGCCCGCGCTGTCGCTGGTCTCGCGCCCCGGCGAGATGCATATCCAGGGCCGCAAGGTCGCCATCCTGGTGGCGGACGGCTCCGATGGAGAGAGCGCCGTCGCATTGCACCAGGCGCTGTTTGCGCAGGGCGCGGTGCCCCGCTTTGTCGCGCCCCGCATCGGCCCGGTGGCAACCGCTGACGGCGTCGCGATCGATGCCGATGCATCGCTGGAAAACGAGCCGAGCTTTCTGTTCGACGCGCTGGCGCTGGCCAATGGGGATGTAGGGGTGCAGGCGCTGGCCGCCAATGGCTATACCGCCGAGTACATCCTGAACCAGTACCGCCATTGCAAGCCCATCCTGGTGATGCCCGATGCCTCGGCGCTGATGCAGATGGCCAAGATTCCGACGTCGCTGCCCAGCGGCGAGCAGGACCCTGGGGTGGTGATGGGTGCGACGGCCTCCGATTTCGAGGACTTCGTCAGCGCGATCACCCAGCATCGCCATTTCGAACGCGAGAGCGATCCACCGCGTGTGTAAGCGCCGGGCAGGCTGGCCGGCGGGCCCGGCCGGCCTGCGCCCTGCGCTGGCGCACGCCCGCCACAGAACCGGATGTTCCGCTTCAACAGGCATTTTTGCAGGAGCACATGATGACTTATCTCCCTCTTGATGGCTATCCATCCGGCTTCCTGCCTTCCCGCGCGGCGCAGCCCGTTCTCGTCGTGGGCGATGGCATGCTTGACCGCTACTGGGACGGCCAGGTGGACCGCATCTCCCCAGAGGCACCGGTGCCGGTCCTGTCGATGCACCATGAGTGGCAACGCGCAGGGGGCGCGGCGAATGTGGCCGCCAATCTGGCGTCGCTCGGCAGTGTCTCCACCCTGGTCACCTGGCTGGGTGGCGATGCAGCGGGTGACCAGTTGAGCGGTCTCATTGAGGCCGCCGGGGTGACCCTGAAGGCCGTACGCAGCCCGCAGGCGACGACGACCCAGAAGATCCGGGCCGTGTGCAGCCACCACCAGCTGCTGCGCGTCGACATCGAGCAGCCCATACCGCCGGACGCGCTGCAGGCGCTGTGCGCGCTGGTGGCCGAGCTGCTGCCGCAACACCCCTGGGTGGTGCTGAGCGACTACCACAAAGGCGTGCTGGCCCAGTGCGACCAGCTGCTGAAACAGGCCCGGCGACAGGGCTGCCAGGTGCTGGTGGACCCCAAGGGCAGCTGCTTTGACCAGTATGCCGGTGCCTGGCTGCTCAAACCCAACGAAAAGGAAGCGGCTGCCGTCACCGGCAGCTGGAGCGATGACACCGAGTTCGCCTCTCTGATGGAAGCGCTGCGGGCGCGGCTGCGCCTGGAGCATCTGCTCGTTACCCGGGGGAGCCGGGGCATGTCCCTGTTCAGCGCTGGCCAGCCTGCGGTGCACATCGCGTCGGCAGCGCATGAGGTATTCGATGTCAGCGGCGCGGGCGACACGGTGCTGGCCGCGCTGGCGGCCTGCCTGGCTGCGGGCGAGCCGTTGCACGATGCCGTACGGGGTGCCAATGCCGCTGCTGGCCTCGCGGTAGCCAAGTTCGGTACCGCCGTAGTGACGGAAGCGGAACTGCTGCAGGCGCGGGCCCAAACTGCCCGCAAGGCGCGGTTGCCGGCGCACTGACGCCCCCCCTACCGCCCGCGCAGCACATGCCGTGGGAACCTGGCAGTGGGATGGCATGGCATTCACGACGCGCAATGGCGCCGTGCCACCCGACAGCAGCCACACTATCGGTCCGCTGCCTATGTAGCTATAAACAATCGTTATAGATTTTACGAATAAAAATACCTAGCGCCACCGCAGCCGCCTGCACCAAGGTCTTCGCCCGCCAGCACACCATGCGATAGCGCCTCCTGTAGCCAGCGTCAGTTGCGGGACAGGATTCTCCAGATTTCTCCTACAAGGCAAATAGCATCTTCACCTAAATTGACACTTTTTCACACAGTCTGTCGCCGCCTTCGGTGCCATCATGACAGTGTTGATTGTCTGTGGGGGTCGTGGAGGAACGAGGGTTATGAAGCATGTATTGATCGTCGATGACGATACCGACTCGGCAGCCAGTATGCGGGCCTTGATCGCCGACGATGATTTTTCGGTCGCCGTGGCGCACAGCTTGCGCGACGCGCGGCGCCAGATGGCGCTGCAGCAACCGGCGCTGGTATTGCTGGATATCCAGCTGCCTGACGGCAGTGGTATGGACCTGCTCAAGGACGCCGACGTCGTCGGCGATGCGTTGGTGGTGCTGGTGACCGGCCATGCCAGCCTGGACACCTCGATCGCGGCCCTGCGCCATGGCGCTACCGATTACCTGGTCAAGCCGGTGCAGTTTCCCCGGTTGAAAAAAATTCTGGCGCAGCTGACCGCGTTGTCACCCGAGTCCCGCCCGCTGAGCGCCGAAGCGCGCGATGCGGCACTGGCACCCACGATGACGGCGCAGGGCCAGTTTGGGCGGCTGTGGGGCCGGGCGCCTGTGATGCAACGCATCTATGCGCAGATTGCCCGCGTGGCACCCACGTCCATCACGGTCTTCATCACCGGCGAGAGTGGGACCGGCAAGGAGATGGCGGCGCAGACCCTGCATGACAGGAGTGCTCGCAGCGCCAAGCCGTTTGTCGCCGTCAATTGCGGCGCGATTTCTCCGAACCTGATGGAGAGTGAATTCTTCGGCCACGAAAAAGGCAGTTTCACCGGCGCCGACCGGCAACACCAGGGCTTTTTCGAGCGCGCCGCCGGCGGCACCCTGTTTCTGGACGAAGTGACCGAAATGCCGCTGGACCTGCAGGTCAAGCTGCTGCGGGTGCTGGAGACCAGCACTTTCCATCGCGTCGGCTCGGCCCAGAGCCTGCAGGCCGATGTCCGTATCATTGCCGCCTCCAACCGCTGCCCTTTCGAAGCGGTCAAGGAAGGCCGGCTGCGCGAGGACCTGCTCTACCGCCTCAATGTGTTTCCGCTGCAGATGCCGCCGTTGCGCGAGCGGCTCAGCGATGTGCCCCTGCTTGCCGAGCATTTTCTGCGTGCCATATCGGCCCAGGAAGGCGAGCCCAAGAAGCTCGGCGCAGGCGCCATCGCGCAGATCACCAGCTACCGCTGGCCGGGCAATGTGCGCGAGTTGCGCAATGCCATCCAGCGGGCCTACGTCATGGCCGAGGGCGGCGTCATTGACGAGGAATGGTTGCCCAAGACCGGAACCGGCGCGCCGCTGGCGGTGATGGACGTCCAGGAGCCGGCACAGATCCGCCCGCTGGCGGCAACCGCCGCCGCCGGGGACCCCGACACGCCGCAGCCGCCGGCAGCCGAGGCCACCTTGCAGCTTCCGGTAGGTATCTCGATGGCGACCGCCGAGCGCCAGCTGATCGAGGCGACGCTGAAGGAATGCCTCTACCAGAAGGAGCGCACGGCCGCCGTGCTGGGCATCAGTCTCAAGACCCTGTACAACCGCCTCAAGGGCTACACCAGTCCCCAGTGAGCGCGCTGCACAGGGCGGGTGGTCTGTCCGCGTGGCCCGGGTAACCGCCCCCTGGTCATGCGGTCACTTCCTGCAACACCCGGCTCCAGTCGCTGGCAAAGCGTTCGATCGCAAAGCGCTCGCGCGCCAGCCGGCGGCCCTGGCTGCCCCACTCCGCCGCCAGGCCACGGTCGAGCAGCAGGAGCTGCATGGTCTCGACCAGGCGGTCCATCCGGTTGTCGATAAAGCCGTTCTTGCCACTGGTGATGACCGTGGCCAGCTCGGTGGTCGCCAGCCCGACGACCGGCAAGCCCATCATCATCGCCTCGATGACGGCCAAGCCCAGGCTGGTGTAGCGCACGGGATGGAAGAAGAAGCGGTGGCGCGCCATCAGTTCGGGCAAGGCTTGCTGCGCCACCTCGCCAGCGCCTCCCACTTCCTTGCTGCCCATGCCCACCAGACACAAGGGCACCTGCGCTGCAGCCTGCTGCCATACATCCAGCCCCAACCGCCTGCCGCGCCGCCCGATGTTGTTGACCACCACCAGCCCCTGGGCCAGCTCGCCGCTCCAGACATGCTCGGCCAGCGGCTTGACGCCGTGCTCCACCACCCGGAAAGGCGTGACGCCGTTGTCCCACATCAGCGCATTGAAATGGGTCACATGGACCAGCAAGGCCTGCGGGTCCTGGCACCAGTGCAGCGTGTTGGTAGGGCTGTCCTGCGGCGGGTCATGCTCCAGCACGATGCGGGGCAGGCGCTGCTGCGCCGCGCTCAACAGATGGCGGTCCGTCTCCCAGGCCTGTCTGGACTGGTACAGCACCACGTCGAACTCCATCGACTGGATCTGCGCCAGCGGCGCTTCATGGACATCCGGCCCCCAGGGCAAGCTGCCACTGCGGCCACTGTGGTGGGTGCTGCGCGCCGTATCGGTGACGAGCCAGAACGCGTGCGGCACCTGCGTCAGGTTGTAGAGATAGTTGCCGTGGACGTGCCAGGTCAGCACCCGCAGTTTTCTGCGCGGCTGCAGCAGTACGGGCACGGTCCGCTCAGCGGAGAGTTGCATGCTCATGGTGTTCCTTGTAAGGCCAGGCGGGCACTTGCGGTGCGCCTGACGAGGGGCCGGTGTGCCATCGGCCGGTGGTGAGCAGCTCCAGAGCGGCCCGCGCCACCGTATCGGCCGACAGATCCCAGGCACAGGGATGGCCGATGGGACAGACCCGGTGCGCACAGGGCCGGCACTCGAGTGCATGGGCCAGCACCCGGTGGCGGGAACGGTCCAGCGGTGCCCAGCGGCCGGTGTCGCTGCCGCAGGCCGCGACGACGCTGGGCGTCTGCAGTGCAGCGGCGATATGGGAGACGCCGGTGTCATTGCAGACCAGCAGCGCGGCGCTGTCGATCAACGCGCCCAGGGTCCACAGATCGGTCTGGCCGCAGAGGTTGGTACACGGCGCACGCATCAGCGAGACCACCGAGGCAACCAGTTCGCGCTCGGCCGCAGTACCGGTCAGTACCACCGGCCAGCCCGCCTCGGCCAGGCGGTCGGCCACCTCGGCAAAATAGCCGGCCGGCCAGCGGCGCGACGGCAGTTGCGAGCCCACATGCACGATCACGTAGCGGCGGTTGCGCGGCACCAGCGCATGGGCGCGCTGGTAGTCTGCCGCGTGCAGCGGGAAATCCAGGTCGCTGCTGGTGGCGGGCAGGCCCAGGTGCCGAGTCAGCGCCAGCAGGCGCTGCAGCTCATGGCCCTGGTCCGGCCAGCGCAAAAAAAGGGCTGCATCCGGGGCATCCGGCGCATCACGCCCGCCCGGGCAGGCCCCCTCTTCGCAGAACCCGGCCAAGCGGCCGGCCTGCCACTGGGCCAGCATCGCATTGACGATGCCGCCCGAGCCGTGCAGTTGCAGCACCAGGTCAAAATGGCGCGCGCGCATGCGCTGCAGGAACCGCTCGCGCTGCTGCACGGTGGGCTCGGCCACTTCGGGCAGACCGGGCCAACCGGCAAAGGGCTCAAAACGATCGATGCTGTCCAGCCGGTCGGCCAGCGCCTCGGCCCAGGGCAGCCCCACCAGGGTGATTTCCGCCTGCGGCCAGGCGGCGCGGACAGCGCGCAATGCAGGGGTCGCCACCAGCATGTCCCCCAGCATCAGCGCCCGGAACACCGCCACCCGGCGTGGCGCCAGTGCGCCAGAGGCCGAGGTCATACGGGCTCCAGAATGATGCGGACGACATCTTCCCACGCCGTGCAGCGCGCCGAAGGCGCGCGCCCGCGTCCTGGCTTCCAGACGGTCTCCCCGCCGGAGTCGTAAAGGATGGTGCGGCAACCGGCGCCGCTGCCCGCTTCGACATCGTCCAAGGTATCTCCGATCATCCAGGAACGCGCCAGGTCGATGTCGTAGAGATCACCGGCCTCCTCGATCATGCCGGGCAGAGGTTTGCGGCACACACAGACCGGCGCCCCATCCGGGCTGGCCTGGTGGGGGCAGAACTGGAAACCACGCAGCTGCACACCGGCTTCCTCGCGCAGACGCCGGGCCAGCGCATCGCGCAGCACGAGCAGCTCAGCTTCCGAGAAATAGCCGCGGGCCACGCCGCTCTGGTTGGTCACCACCACCAGCTCATAGCCCTGCTGCGCCAAGTCGGCCATGGCCTGCAATGCCCCCGGGCGGAACTCCAGCAGCTCAGGGTTGACGTTGTAGGGCACGTTTTCGACCAGGGTGCCGTCCTTGTCGACAAAAATCGCGGGCTTGCGGCCGGTCATCGCTGCCACCCCGCATAGCCCCCCTGCCCCAGCGCGGAAGTTTGCCAGGGCGGCGCAGACAGCGCGTTCCAGGGGCCCGGCGATGCCGGGGCTGCAGCCCCCAGGCGCCCGCTGGCGGACGACAGGCGCTGGAACACAGCAGCGAGGTCGCGTGCAATCTGGCCCCAGGTGAAATGCTTGTGCACGCGCTGCATCCCGGCCAGCCCCATCGCCCGGGCCAGGCGCGGCTGCGCATGGAGCTTCTGCAGAGCCTGCGCCAGCGCCTGCGGTTGCTTGGGCTCGACGAGGTAGCCCGTCACCCCATCACAGACGGTATAGGCAATGCCGCCCACCTTGCTGCCGATCACCGGGGTGCCGCATGCCATCGCCTCCAGCGGCGTAATGCCGAACGGCTCGTACCAGGGCGTGGTGACGAATACATCGGCCGCCAGGTACCAGTCGCGCAGCTCCTCACGATCGCGGCGGCCGGCAAAGCTCACCCGCTCGCTGATACCCAGCGAATGCGACAGGCCCATCAACCGGTCCAGCTCAGGGCAGGTCTCGGGGTCCGGAATGCGCTGCTCGCCACCGACCACCACCAGCCGGGCGGGCACCGTGCGCGGCAACAGCGCCAGTGCGCGGATCACGTTGTCAATGCCCTTGCGTGGCACCATGCGCCCCAGCTGCAGCACGATGAATTCATCCTGCACCAGTCCGAGCCGCGCCCTCGCCTCGCTGCGCGAGCCGGGACGGAACAGCTGGGTGTCGACCCCGCAGGCCACCGTGTCGATATGCGACGGCATTGCGCCATAGAGCCGGATCAGGTCGCTGCGGTCCTGCGGGCATTCGGCAATCAGCCGGTCCGAGCCATGGACCAGCGCCCGCTCGATGGTCTCGCGCTCATTCGGAAACCCGTCGGCCGCGCCCTGGTGTTCGCGCCGGACCAGCCCCAGCGCATGGAAGGTCGTCACCAACGGCGCACGCAGCGCACTGCGCAGGGCCATGCCCACCCAACCGGACATGAAAAAGTTCGCATGGATCGCGTCATAACGGCGGCGGGGCTCCAGCAAGCTGCGCGCTTGCTGCGCAAAATCAGGCATCCACTGCAGCAATTTTTCCTTGGGAATGTGGTGTGCAGGGCCTGCATCGATATGCAGCACCCGCACGCCAGGCGCCATCTCAACCTCGGCCGGCAGATCGGGGTCGTCGCGGCGCGTCAGCACATCCACCTGGTGGCCCATCTCCCCCAGGCAGCGGGCGACGCTGTCCACATAGACATTCTGGCCCCCGGCATCGGTGCTGCCAGTCAACGCAAGGGGCGAGGCATGCTCGCTGATCATTGCAATGTTCAAACGCTTGTCGTCATCCATCACTCGCTCCTTGCTGTTGGATCGCTGTACCGGTTCAAGACTTCACTGCCAGCACTCCGGCAATTTCCATACCCGTGGAGCGGTCCAGCGCAATCGCACGCAAGTGGGCCGCCACCATCAGCGAGCAGGCCTCGTCCCAGCTGGACAGGGCGCCACTGGCCGCGACCACCAGGCCGTCCAGCCAGACGCCGCCCCAGAGCAGGGAGTCGTCATGGGCCAAACGGTGGGGCTCCATCAGGATCAGCTGGCGGCCCCCCATGCGGTGGCGCCAGCACAGCCGCGCCTTGTCGCGGGCAAACTGGGCGTAGTCGGCATCCCAGTGCGCGCGCGGACCCACCGAATGCTCGTAGAGCACCGCTTCGTCAAACGGGCAACTGCCATGGGGGCGGCCGGGGTCGAGCACCACCAGATGCAGCACATGGCAGGCGCTGACGCCGGGGCATTGCAGCAGTTTCTCGATGGACGGCAGCGCCAGCGCAACGGCCGCGCGGGCCGCATCGTGGTCTACAAAATGGCTATGGGGTTTCATGGCCGGTCTCGGGCAATCGGCATTCCTGCGGGCCACGCGCGGCGGCATCGGCACAGCATTTGCCCTGCCAGCGCCACCCCCCAGCGAAGGAATTCGTATGCAACCACCGCCACAGCGGCGAACCGCCGGCTCTCTGCGCTGCAGTGCAGCGCGGGTGCTGATGCCCGTTCTGGTACTGCTGGTGCCCGCCAGCCAAGCGCAAGTGGCGCAGCCCTCAGCCGAGGCGGCCAGCATGCAGCACTGGATTGTGCGGACCGGCGACCACCGCGCGCGCCCGTTCGTGATCGTCGACAAGCGCACGGCCAGGCTGTGGATCTACGATGCGCGCGGCCAGTTGGTCGAGAGCACGGCGGTGCTGCTGGGAAGTGCCAGAGGTGATGCCTCAGTGCCCGGCATCGGCCAGCGCCCGCTCGGCCAGATTCGCGCTGATGAACGCACGACACCTGCCGGGCGCTTCTGGCTCGAGCCGGGACGCAATCTGGCGGGGGAAGACATCTTGTGGCTGGACTATGGTGCGGCCGTCTCGCTGCACCGGGTACGGCCCGGCGGACCGCAGGATCGCCGGCTGCCGCGGCTGATGACCCGCTCGGCCGCCGACAACCGTATCTCCTACGGCTGCATCAACGTGCCGATCGCCGTTTACAACCGCAGCCTGCACACTGCATTTTCCAGCGGCGGTGGCTACGCCTATGTGCTGCCGGAGGTGCAAACCTTGCGGCAGGCCTTTCCGTTCGTGCAGCCCTTGGCAGCGCGGGCTGCGGCTGCCAGGGCGCAGGGGGGCGTGGGGGGCGCTCAGCCCCGGTCGGCGCGTGCAGGACGCGTGTTGCCCATGGCGCCATTGCCGCTGCTGCTGCCACCGGTGGCACCGCTGGCGTTGCCATTGGTGCCGCCGGTGCCGCCCGTGCCCGCGCCTCCGGTGGACTGACGGTCCGTTGCGGTACTGCCTGCACCGCTCGTGCCGCCTGCATTGGCGGGCGAACTCGGAGAGCCAGGGCGGTTGGAGTAATCCCCTACCGGTGGCGTCGCCGTGCCGCTGCTGCCGGTGGCGCCGCTCGTGCTGCCGCTGGCGTTGCTGCCACCTTGGCCAGTGGCGTTGGCGCCGGATGACGCGGGCTGGGTCTGCTGGGCGTCGGCATTGCCGGACATGCCCGTCGAGGGCGTTTGCGCATGGCTGGCGGCCAGAGGCATGAGGATGCAGGCGGAGATGGCCACCAGGGCCGAGGTGTGGAACGAGTGCATAGTGTGCTCCTGTGACTGTGGTGACGGTCAAAGGCGACCGCCTCCCGGTCCGGCAAGGTCCATGCCCAGCGGCCGTGGGACAAGGGCTTAAGTGGCTGCCCGCAGCGGGCTCAGCGCCTGGGGCAGCAGTACCCACAGCGCCACCCGTCCACCGGGCTCCTCGCGCAGCCGTGCATGCCCCCCTTCGAGCGTCACCACCTGACCGAGCAACTGCATGCCGGCGTCGTCCGCTTGCTGGGCAGGCACCCATTGCGCATCAGGCCCGGGGCCCTCGCCCACCGCGCCGGGCGGCACCACACAGAGCATTTGCAAATGCAGGCCCACATAGGCGCCGGGCGGGATCGGCCAGCCTTCTGCGGTCTCGAGCTGGTGCACGCTCAGGCCGACACGGCTGCCAGGTTCCAGCTTGGGCCCTATGCCGGACAGCAGGCTCGCCATCGCCAGCTCCAGCGCATCTGGATCGATGCAGATCTGCAGGGCTGCAGGCGCGGCATGCAGGTCGAGGCTGGCACGTTTGCCCAGCGCCAGCGCCATCACATCCTGCAGGCTGGGCAGCCAATGGCTGATGTCCATGGTCTGCCCCGGCCTGCCCTGGCTGCTGCTGAGCCGGTACAGGTGAAAGCCCAGCTTGCTCGCACAGTCGGCCGCCCGCAGCATGGCCTGCACCGGCATGTCCAGCCGGGGGTCCTGCGAGCGCCGCTCGATCAGGTAGGCGCTGTTGCTCATGATGCCCAGCTGGTTGTTCAGCTCATGGGAAAAGCGGTCGGCGACCTGGCGGTAAGCGGCTGCCCGCAATCCGGGGTCTACTGCCGTGGGCCGGCTGGCAGTTGCCGCAGCCCGCCAGCGCCAGCCCAGCAGCACGCCCAACGCCACGGCCAGCCACAGTGCCAGCCAGCCGGCCGCAGCGCGGCTGGATGTGCCTGCACCCCAGCGGTCCACCAGGGCCATCGCCGCCGCCGCACCGGCAGCGGCGGCGACGACCAGCAGACAGACGAGCCCCGGTTTCAACGTGCTGTCCATGCCGTGTCCTGCCCGCTTTTGCCGCCGCAGTGGGTGCCGCTGCGGCTATCGCCCGTTCTTGCCGGGCCTGGCCCGCTGCTGTTGTGCATGTCTGTACCTCTTCCTAGCTTTGCTGCGCTGGCAGAAATTGCCGATGGAACCGCCATCAGACGGAAAGATTTTCTGCAAATACGGGCATCCGGATCTGCGCTGCGGGCCGTTTTCGCCGCAACCACCGCGCCGGTCGCCACTGCCTCTGCAGTTTGCGCTCCCGGCGGCATGCAGGCCCGCCCCCACTGCGCCACTGGGCATGATCATTGCATTGACGGCTGTGTTTAGCTTCACCACAAGGAATGCACATGGGCTCCATGCTATTGCGCGCCGACACGCACCAGTCCCAGACCCTGTCACCACGGCTGCAGCGGGCGGTGCAGATGCTGCAGATGTCGTCGCTCGAATTTTCGGCGCTGCTGCGGCACAAGATCGACGAAAACCCGTTTCTCGAAGAGCCCGATGACAGCGAGGAACAGGAGCCCAGTGTGGTGCTGCATGATGCGGCGGCCGACGACCGGCTGATGTGGACCGCTGAGCCGTGCCTGGGCGCCCAGGTCAGTGCCGGGCTCGAGCCGTCGGCGATGGACTTGGCCGCCAGCCCGGTCAGCCTGGCCATGCACCTGCACAGCCAGCTCAACGTGATGCCATTGAATCCCAGAGACCTGTGTGCGGCGCGCGCCATTGTCGAGTCGCTGGACGATGACGGCTATCTTCGCACGCCGCTCGAGGACCTGCTGGCGCTGCTGCCCGCCAGCCCTGCACTCGAGATGGACGAGCTGCTGGTGGCGCTGCGCCTCGTGCAATCGCTGGAGCCCGCCGGCACGGCCGCCCGCAATGTTGGCGAATGCCTGGCGCTGCAGTGCGAGACGATTGCCGACCCGGAAGTACGCGCGCTGGCGCTGGCGATGGTGCAGGACCATCTGCGCGCGCTGGCGTCCCATGATGTGGCCAAACTGTCCCGGCAGCTGAAAAAAGGCCGCTGTGACATTGAGCGGGCGATGGATGCCATCAAGCGCTTCAACCCGCATCCCGGGTGGGCCTATGGCGCCCAGCAGGTGGACTACATCGTGCCCGATGTGATCGTGCAGCGCAGCGGTGCGCACTGGCATGTGCAGCTCAACCCCGCAGCGATGCCCCGCGTGCGGATGAACCGGGTCTATGAAAGCCTGTTCCAGCGCCACCGGCAACGCGGCCATGCCGATCTGGGCGAGCATCTGCAGGACGCCCGCTGGACCTTGCGCAACGTGGAGCAGCGCTGCGCGACGATCCTGGATGTTGCGCAGGCGCTGGTGCGGCGCCAGCACCGCTTTCTGGAGTTTGGCGCGATGGCGATGAAGCCGCTGATGCTGCGCGAAATTGCGCAGGAGCTGGGCATCCATGAATCCACCGTCTCGCGTGTCACCAACAACAAGTACATCGCCACGCCCCAGGGCGTGTTCGAGCTCAAGCATTTTTTCTCTCGCCCGTTGCTGAGCGCCAGTGGCAAGACCTGTTCGGCCACCGCGATCCGCGAGGTGATTGCCGAGTTGATCGCTGCAGAAAACCCGTTGCAGCCGCTGTCGGATGCCGACATCACCCGCCAATTGGCCGCGCAAGGCCTGGTCGTGGCCCGCCGCACCGTGACCAAGTACCGGCAGCTGCTGCGGCTGGAGCCGGTGGAAAAGCGCCGGCGCCACAGCTGAAGCGGCAATAGGAATGGCAATGCCCCCGCCCATTACAGGCGGGGGCAGCGTTCAGACCACGAAACCGGGTTTACTTGCTGGTCTTGCCGCCGGACGCCGAGCCGCTCTGGCCGGTCGACAAGGTACCGCTGTCCTTGCCACTGCTCGTGCTGCCACCGGCACTGCTGCCGGCGCCAGAGTCCGCACTGCCACTGGTGCCCGCGCTGGAGCCGCCACCGGTGCTGGCGCTGGTGTTGCCGGCAGTGCTGCCGCTGCCGGTACTGCCACCCCGTTGGCCGCCCTGGCCTCCGCGCTGGCTGCGCCACTGGGAGAATTCATCGGAGAACTTCTTGTAGCGATCGTTGCGCCAGGAGCGGTAATCCTCGTCGAGGGCGTGGAGTTGCTCATCGCGCCACTGGTGGTAGTCGGGGTCGTAGTGCTCTTGCTGGTGGCGCCCACCTTGCTGTCCCTGGCGGGAGTACGTCTGCCCGCCCTGACCCTGGCTGTCGTAGCTGCGGCCAAAGTCCTGCGGGCCGCCGCCGGGAAAAACGCCCTGGTAGCTGCCCTGCGAGCCCCCTTGGTAGCCACCTTGGTAGCCGCCCTGCGAGCCCTGGTAGTTCCCCTGGTAGCCACCCTGGCCCTGGCCACCCTGGCGCCCGCTGCGTGAGAAGTCCTGGTCGTCATAGAAGCCACGCTGGCCGGAGCTGGAGCCATAGCCTTGCGAATAGCCACCGCCGCCCGTACTGCCCTGGTAGCCCCCGCCCCAGGCCTCGCCGCCTTGACCGCGCCCTGGCTGGCCGCGCCCCTGCGGACCGCGTCCATAGCCACGGTCATAGTCGTCCTGGTAGCCGCCTGAAGCGCCGCGGCCATAGCCGCCCTCACCGCCGTAGCTGCCGCCTTGCTGCTCGCCCCGGTAGCCGCCTTGCTGCTCGTTCTGGTAGCCGCCTTGCTGTTGCTCGGACCGCCAGTCACCCTGGCCACTGCCACCGGATGGGCGGCGGTAGTCTTCCTGGCTGCGCCCACCGCCTTGCTGCCCGTCTTCCATGTCCTGCTGCATCTGGCGGCGTGCACTTTGGCGGCCGTTGTCGTCATGCTGTGTCATTGCTGAGTCCTTTCATGTGACATCAGGCCTCGGAGCGGGCCTGCCTGGTTCATCGGGCAATCCGCGTGCCTGCGCGGTCCCGGTGAGCTGGGCCAGCATCGGCACCAGCGCAGTAGGCAGCGCCGCCTTGGGCAGATGCGTCTGAAAGCCGGACATCAGCGCCACCAGCCGTTCGCTGGGCAGATCTGCGCCGGTCAGGGCCACGGCGAACATGCGCTGCTCCAACGGCAGGCCGCGCTCCTCCTCCAACGCCCGAATTTGCCGCAATACCTGCCGTCCATCCTCCTCGCCCAGCGATATATCGCAGAGCAGTGCCTGCGGCCAAGGCGCGCCATTCGCCCCACCCCGGCTTTGCAGCCAGCCGAGCGCTTGCGCGCCGTCGGCAAACAACGCGGCTTCCGCGCCCTCCTGGCCGAGCAGCTGCGCCAGTGATGCGCGGGCACTGCCGCTGTCATCGACAACCATCACCTGCAGCGCCGCCAGGCGCTGGCCGGGCTGCTGCTGCGCCTGGGGCGTGGCATCGGGGGCTTCCTCCGGCGCCCGCAGCGGCAGCTCGACCAGGTAACGCGCCCCACGCAGCGCCGTGGGCAGCTGTATCTCGAAGCGCCCGCCCTGGCGCTCAAGGGCCGAGGCCAGCACCAGCGGGTCCAGCCTGGCCTGCCCGGGGGTCGGGGTTTGGGACGGCGCTGGCGCGCGGTGGCTGCTGTCGCTCAACAGGATGCGCGCACGCTGCTGCACACGCTCCAGCCGGATTTCGATACGCCCGCCCGGCGGGCTCGCCTGGATGGCGTGCAGCGCAATGTCGGTCAGGGCCTGCGACAGCACCGCCGGGTCGCCACTGACATACAGCGGCTCGGACGCCAGATGGGTGTACAGCTGCACACCGCGGGCGTCGAGCGGAGCGCGAATGCCATCGACGACATTGGCCAGCAGCACCGCCAGCTGGAGCGACTGGCGCAGCAGGCGCCGCTCAGCCCGGTCGAATTCCTGCTTTTGCAGCTGCAGCTCCCACAGCTGCGCATACAGGCCGCGCTGCGCCAGCAGCTCGTCGTGGCGCCCCTGCTCGACGATGCGGCCCTTGTCCAGCACCAGGATCTGGTCGGCATCGACGATGGTCGAGAGCCGGTGCGCGATCACCAGCGTGGTGCGCTGCGCCGAGAGCCGGTCCAGCTGTACCTGGATGGCCTTTTCCGAGCGGGTGTCGAGCGCCGAGGTTGCCTCGTCCAGGATCATGACCGGCGCATTTTTCAGGAACGCCCGCGCAATGGCGATGCGCTGCTTTTCGCCGCCCGAGAGTTTCATGCCCCGCTCGCCTACCGGCGTGTCGTACTGCTGCGGCAGCGTGCGGATCAGCGCATCGATCTGGGCCGCCTGTGCGGCCTGGACGATATCGGCCATGCCCGCGCCCGGGCGGCCATAGGCGATGTTGTAGGCCACGCTGTCGTTGAACAGGCTGCTGTCCTGCGGAACAATGCCGACGGCCTGGCGCAGACTCGCCAAGGTGGCCGTGCGGATATCGGTGCCATCGACCAGCACCCTGCCCTGCTGCGGATCGTAGACACGCAGCAGCAGCCGTGCCAGCGTGGATTTGCCCGAGCCGCTGCCGCCGACCACCGCCAAGGTCTGCCCTGCAGCGATGCGAAAGCTCACATCCCAGAGCACCTGCCTGCCGGGTTCATAGGAGAAATCCACATGCTCAAACACCACCTCGCCATGCGAGACCGGCAGTGGCTGCGCCTGGAGACTGTCCTGCACCTCGGGCGGCCAGGCCAGCAATTGCCGCAAGGTCTCCAGATGGGTCTGCGCGTCTCTCGCCTCGCGGAACAGAAAGCCCAGCGCATTGAGCGGCAGGCAGATCTGGATCACATAGGCATTGAGCAGCACCAGGTCGCCCACCGTGATGTGCCCCTGCAGCGCCTGCAGCCCGGCAAACACCATGATTGCGCCGACACCGGCGGCGATGATCGCGCCCTGGCCCAGGTGCAGGGCCGACAGCGCCTTCTGGCTCTCGACGCTTTGCGCCACCCACTGCAGCCGCGCGCTCCCGTAGCGTGCCACTTCCTGCGCTTCGTGCGCATGGTTGCGCACGGCCTCCTGGTTCACCAGGCTGTCCAGCAGCAGGCCGCTGGCCCGGGAGTCCATCGCATTGACCTGGCGCTGGCGCGCCACGCGGCGCCGCGTCATGACTGCGGTGTAGGCCGCATACGCGACAAAGGTGGCGCCAATGATCGCGGTGAACCAGGCGCTGTAGGCCATCGCCAGAATCGCCACCACCGCCGCGATCTCCACCACCGTGGGCAGCAAGGTGAACAGCGCCGCCGCCAGCAAGAAACCGGCCGCTGCCGTGCCCCGCTCCACATCGCGGATCAGCGCACCGGTCTGCATCTGCAGGTGAAAGCGCGGCCCCATGCGGTGCAGATGCGCCAGCGCGCGCTGCGCAAAATCGGCCACCGTCACCAGCGTCACCCGCGCAAAGCACAGGTCACGCAGCTCGGTGAACAAGGTGCTGCAAAAGCGCAGCAGCGCGTAGCCGGCCAGCAGCAGCAACGGCAGCACCAGCACATGGCCGCCGCCGGGCAACAACGGCGAGGTGCCGGGCACCACGTCGCTGACCAGGCTGCCCGGGGTGCTGAACAGGTCGATGATCTTCTTGAACACCAGCGGCACCGCCACGCTGGCGAGCTTGGCCAGCACCAGCAGCAGCACGGCCAGCACGGTACGCCCCCGAAAACGCCAGGCGGCCTGCCACAGCTGCGCCGCCAGCGCCCAGCGCTGCTGCGGCGGCGCCTCAGCGGCAGCTGCCGGGCCTGGCGTCGCGGCCTCAACCATGTGCCGCCTCCAGGCGCGGCACGTGCTCGGCGAAAGCCGCCGCCAGCTCACTGGACAGCTGCTCGCGGCTGGTCGATTCGGGCCAGTACCAGGCGGTCAGCTCCCACTGCGGGCTGCCGCCCGGGTTGCGCAGCAGCAGCGCGGGCGCAGGCTCGGCCAGCACCTTTGCATGGGCGCTTGCCACCTGGCGCCACAGTTGCAGCAGTGCAGCCCGGTCCGTGGCCGGCGGCACACCGGCAGTCAGCCGCAGGCGTACCGGCTCGCCCAGGTACGCGGCATTGCTGACATTCTCGACAATGAAGCGCTGGTTCGGTATCAGCACCGCGATGTTGTCCGCCGTGACAATCGTCGTGCGCCGGGCCGATATCTCGCGCACTACGCCCTCGACGGCGCCCACTTCGACCCGGTCGCCGACCTTGATCGGGCGCTCCAGCATCACGATCAGCCCGCTGATGAAGTTGCTGACGATGTTCTGCAGACCAAAACCCACGCCCACACCCACGGCCCCGGCGACAACACCCAGCGCCGACAGCTTGATGCCCACGTTCTGCAGGATCAGCACCATGCCCAGCACCAGCACCAGGTAGCGCAGCACCGACGCAATCGCGATGCGGGTGCCTTCGTCCACATGCCAGCGCTGCGGCATATGGCGCACCAGCCAGCGCTGCATCGCGCCGGCAAACCATACCAGCAGGGTGACCAGCAGCAGCAGTTTGGCGAGGGTGCCGACGGTGACCCGGAGGTCGCCCATCTGCACCAGCACAAAGCCGAAGATCCTGGAAAGCCAGGCCGATTGGGAAGTCAGGGTGTCCAAGAGCATGCCAACCGGGGGCAAGCGGCGTACCTGCCAGCCACGCCGCGCCGGGGGTGCTGGACGATGCTGCGGCAGCATTTACCGATGGCATGGCAGCGTTGCGGCATCGCTTACCCGCAGCCCACCCGGCGCTGCGGCAGCGGTGGGCAGCGTGCGGGCATGGCGATTGCCCAGGGATGGGAAGACTATCGATGGGAACCCAACATGCATGCTTTGCACAACAAGATTGCGCTGGTCACCGGAGCGGCCAGCGGCCTGGGCGCTGCCATCGCCAAGCAGCTGGTGGCCGCAGGTGCCCGCGTTGCGCTGGCCGACCTGCCCTCGGGCCAGGGCGGCAAAGTCGGCAAGGTGGCGCTGTGCTCCGACGGCTGGGGCACCGCAACGATGTCCTTGCACTTCGACGTCAGCAAGCCCGCCGAAGTGGCCGAGGCCATGGCCGCGTTGCAGGCGCAATGGGGCGGCCTCGATATCCTGGTGAACAACGCCGGCACCGACCATACGGCATCGATTGACGAGATCGGCGAGCAGGAATGGCGCCGCGTGGTGGACACCAACCTCTACGGGCCGTTTTTGCTGACCAAGGCGGCGCTGCCGCTGCTGCGCCAATCGGACGCGGGCCGGGGCGGGCACATCGTCAACGTCGCGTCGACAGCCTCCTTGCGGGCCTGGCCCAATGCCAGTGCCTACCACGCCAGCAAATGGGGCCTGCGGGGCCTGAGTGAAGCGATGCATACCGAGCTGCGCGCGCTGGGCATCCGGGTGACCACGCTGTTTGCTGGCGGCATGCGCACCCCTTTTCTGCTGGAGCGCTTTCCGGATATCGACCAGACGCTGCTGCAGGACCCGGACAACGTGGCCAGCATGGTGCAGTTTCTGCTGGGCATGCCGCGCGGCTCGGTCGTGGCCGAAGTGATGGTGCTGCCCGACCAGGAGACCTCATGGCCATGAACAGCCGCTGGGCCCAGGCCCGCAACATCCTGGCGGTGCGCCTGGACAACATGGGCGATGTGCTGATGACCTCGCCGGCACTGCGGGCGCTGCACAGCGGCCACCCCCAGGCACGCGTCACCTTGCTGACCTCGGCCGCCGGCGCGCAGGCGGCCCGCCGCATCAAGGCGGTCGACCGGACCCTCATCTATGACGCGCCCTGGTCTGGCGGTCCTGGCAGCCAGAGCCGCTCGGCGCAGACCGATCTGCGCCTGATCGAGACCTTGGCCCGGCACCAGTTCGATGCGGCCGTGGTGTTCACGGTCTGTACGCAAAGCGCGCTGCCGGCCGCGCTGACCTGCAGGCTCGCGGGCATTCCGCTGCGGCTGGCCCATGCGCGTGAGAACCCCTATGCGCTGCTGAGCGACTGGGTGCCGGAGACCGACACGGCGATCGCCGTGGCACGCCATGAGGTGCAACGGCAGCTGGACCTGGTGCGCCATGTGGGCTTCGAGACCCGCGACGAGCGCCTGCAGCTGCAGTACAGCGCGCAGGATGTGCAGCGCATGCGCGAGACGATGGCCGCCTTTGGCGGCGATGCCAGCCGCCCCTATCTGGTGGTGCACCCCGGTGCCAGCGCCGCATCCCGGCGCTATCCGGCGGCGGCCTTTGGGCGTGCAGCTGCGCAGTTGCAGGCACACACGGGCATGCAGATCATCTTCAGCGGCGCGCGTGATGAGATCGGCCTGGCCATCGAGGCCACGGCCCAGATGCCGCAGATGCCGGTCAACCTGATGGGCCATCTGAGCCTGGGTGAGCTGGCCGCGCTGATTGCCGGTGCGCGCGCCCTGGTCTGCAACAACACCGGGCCGGCGCACATTGCAGCGGCGCTGCAGACGCCGGTGGTCGTGCTCTATGCGTTGACCAACCCGCAGCACACGCCGTGGCAGGTGCCTTCGCGGGTGCTGAGCCACGACGTGCCTTGCAGGAACTGCCTCAAAAGCCTGTGCCCGCAGTTGCACCACGATTGTCTGGAGTTGATCGAGCCGGAACGCGTGGTGCACGCCGTACTCGACCTGCTGGGACTGCCGGTGCCAGCGCCATCGCCTTCAGTGGCGCAGCCGTTGCCCTCGCGCGCCCAAGCCCCCCTGATCACCACCCCGATGCCGGCGCTGCTGCGCGGCATTCCCTGACCCCCACAGGCCACCCATCCTATGTACACCGACAAAATCTGCCCCCGCCCCGATATGCCGCAGCGCGCCCGGGCGCTGCCCCGCCCGCTGGTGTTCACCAATGGCGTGTTCGACCTGCTGCACCTGGGCCATGTCGAATGCCTGGAAGCGGCGCAGCAGCAGGGCGCGTCGCTGGTGGTCGGCATCAATACCGACCGTTCGGTCCAGATGCTGGCCAAGGGCCCCGGCCGGCCGCTGAACCCGGAAGCCGAGCGTGCCGCACTGATTGCCGCGCTGGAGTGCGTGTCGCTGGTGGTGCTGTTTGACGAAAAAACCCCGCTGGCCCTGATCGAAGCGCTGCGGCCAGACATCTACGTCAAGGGCGGCGACTACCACGAAAGCACCTTGCAGGAAGCGCGCCTGATGGAGCAATGGGGCGGCATCACCGCCATCCTCGACTACCTGCCCGGCCACTCGACCACCGCGCTGATACGCCGCGCCCACCATATCCAAACCATGGGGATTTCCACATGAGAGCCTTCAAGAACCTGCCCGTCCCGCCGCTTCCGCTCAGCGCCGAAGAGCCGCGCTCCTATGCCGTGGCACTGCGCGAACACCTGAGCCTGTTTGACACCTTGGACAGCCTGCAGGCCGACGTGCAGAACGCCGCCGCGATGGTGGTGCGCACCCTGAGCAGCGGCGGCAAGCTGATGCTCTGCGGCAATGGCGGATCGGCCGCCGACAGCCAGCACATTGCCGCCGAGCTGACCGGCCGCTTTGTGCAGGACCGCCGTCCCCTGGCGGCCATCGCGCTGACCACCGACAGCTCGGCGCTGACCTGCATTGGCAACGACTACGATTTCAGCGAGGTGTTCTCCCGCCAGGTCATCGGCCTGGGGCGCCCCGGTGACTGCCTGTTGGCCATCTCCACCTCGGGTACTTCGGCGAATGTCGTCAAGGCGGTCGAGGCCGCCCAGCGCCTGCAGATCAGCACGGTCGCGCTGTCCGGCCGCGACGGCGGGCGCCTGCGCAGCCTGTGTGATGCGGCGATCGTCGTGCCTTCCGCGACCACGGCCCGCATCCAGGAAGCGCATATCTTTGTCGGCCACGCGCTGTGCGCGCTCATTGAAGAGGGCCTGTACAAAAACGGCCAACTCAGCACCACCGCGCCGCTGCACTGAACCGGGGCACCGGGCGGCGCCTTACCGGGGAGCAGTCGCCGGGCTCCCGCAATGCCGCTCGGTGTAGCCGTCGGGGTTGTCGCGCTGCCAGCGCCAGCTGTCCACACACATGTCGTGCAGGCTGCGGGTGGCACGCCAGCCCAGCAACTGCCTGGCGCGCGTTGCGTCGGCAAAGTAGGCCGGCACATCGCCCGGCCGCCGCGCCTCGATCCGGAACGGAATGTGCAGGCCGTTGGCGGCTTCAAAGGCGCGCACCATCTCCAGCACCGAATAGCCCCGGCCGGTGCCCAGGTTGACGGTGACCATCCCCCCTTGGCGCTGGCCACGCAGGTACTGCAACGCAGCCATATGGCCCTCCACCAGGTCCATCACATGGAGGTAGTCGCGCACACAGGTGCCATCGGCCGTGGGGTAATCCGCCCCAAAGATGGACAGCTGGGCGCGGCGCCCACTGGCGACCTGGCTGATGAACGGCATCAGGTTGTTGGGAATGCCGATCGGGTGCTCCCCCAGCCGCCCGCTGGCATGCGCGCCGACCGGGTTGAAATAGCGCAGGCAGGCGATACGCCAGTCCGGCGACGCCGCCTGCAGATCGGCCAGGCCGCGCTCCACCATCCATTTGCTGCTCGCATAGGGGTTCTGCGTGCTGCCGCAGGGGGCCGATTCGGTCAGCGGCAGGTGCTGGGGCAGCGGCGCGCCGTAGACGGTGGCCGACGACGAAAACACCAGGGTCTGCACGCCCTGGGCCTGCATCGCTTCCAGCAGCTGCAAGCTCCCGGCGACATTGTTGGCGTAATACTGCACCGGCAGGGCCACCGAGGCGCCTGCGGCCTTCAGTCCGGCAAAATGCAGCACTGCATCCACCTTGTGTGGGCCCGTCAACGCCTGCTGCAATGCGCTGGCATCGCGCACGTCGCCGACCACCAGGCGCAATTTGCGCCCTGCCATCTGCTGCACGCGGCGCAGCGCCTCTGGGGCGCTGTTGCAGAGGTTGTCGATGACCGTGACGTCATCGCCGTGTTCGAGCAGGCGCAGGCACATATGCGATCCGATATAGCCTGCGCCGCCAGTCACCAGCAGGTGCATGCGCGCTCTCCGTGGGCCTCGCTCCCCGGGATGGAGGTCAGCGCACCTGCAGCACGGCAGGTGCCCCTGACATGGAGCGATACCAGCCCCGGCGGCAATCGCCATGCCTGCATGGGCATGGCGGGGCGGTGTGGCATGGGCGCAGTGCCTTGCACCGCAGCGGCGCCCGGATCCGCGCGGCCGCGTCAGCGTTCGCTGCGCGCGGACGGGATTTTTTGCACCGTGATCTGGCCATCGGCCTCCAGAAACATCGACTGCACCTGGTCCATCTCGCAGTCGCATGCCCGCAAGGCGGTGTTGATCTCGTTGCGGGAGATGCGGTGGCGCTTTCTGACGGCGTCGAACAGCACCCCGTCGCGGCCCAGCAGCACCGCCTCTCCCTCCAGAATGCGCTCGGCCGCGCCGAAGTGGGTCGTCACCAAGGCCACCAGGGCATTGACCAGCAGCAGCACTGCGCAAACGATCAGCCCGCCCCACAGCGACTGGTCCTTGCCGACCATCGAGGGCCCCGCCGCCTCACTCAGCAGCATCACCACCAGCAGATCAAACGGCGTGAACTGGCCGACCGTACGCTTGCCGCTCATCCGCATCAGCAGCAGCAACACGACATAGACCACCGCGCCTCTGGCGATGAGCTCCCACACATCCAGATCCATTTCGAACATGAACACCTCTTGGGACGTTTCAGCGGCCTTTGGCCGTGGAGCAGCCAAACGCGGTTTTCAGCTGCGCGAGTGCGGCGGACTTGCGCTCCGCCGTCACGCTGGCGGTGCAGTCGGACGGCACCGCCACCTGGTAGCCCAGCATGCAGGCATCGGTCGCCGTCGTGAACACGCACATATCGGTGATGAAGCCGACGACGACGACCTTCTTGACCCCCATCTTGGACAGCAGATGCTGCAAAGGGGTGGAATGGAAGCCTGAATGCTGGGGTTTGAGAACGCGCAGGTCCTGCGCTTGCGGTGCCAGCATTTGCGCAACATCGCCGCGCAGCCCCGGCAACGCCTGGCAGTTGCCCAGCACATCGCTGAACTCACTGTGCCAGGTGCCGTAGTTGTCGTTGGCATAGACGGCGATGGCCCCGCGCTGGCGCATGCGGCGCTTGAGCTGCGCGATGGCGCGTGCTGCCTCCAGAATGTCCGGCAGCATGCGGTCGGCTCCGGGGAACTGGAACGGGTTGATCACATCCACCAACAGCATCGCCACCTGGCTGCGAGGCAGCCGCGTGGGCTGCAAGGACGGCTGGGCAGGCATGGGCAGACGCCCTCCTCAGAGCATGCGCTCGCGCTGCTGCTCGGCCCGGGAGGCACCAATCGCCGTCTCGACGTTCTTCACTTCTTCAGGCGGTGGCAGCACCGCTGGCATGCCCATGCGCGCGATCGACAGCTCACGGCACCAGCCCTGGGTGTGGTAGAGGTGGTGGTCCTCGTCCTTCTCCACCTGGGTATGTGCTTCCTTCAATGCCTTGGCCGTGTCGCCCTTGGCCACGTCTGCCACCTTGCCAAGCAGCTCCCAGTTCGCATGGTCCTTGGTTTCGGCATGGACCACGCATTCACAGGCGACCACTTCGGCTGCCCGGGGATCGCCGCCGGCCTTCGCCAGCTGCATCGCCTTGACCAGCGACAGGCCAATGTGCTTGACGACCTGGCGCGACGGGGCCGCCTCATCGGCGTCGATGCCCAGCCTTTCACAGGTGGCGCGCACGATTTTCTGGTGGGTCAGGGTTTCGTCGAGGTATTCCTGCCATTCCTTCTTGAGGTCTTCGTTGACCGCGCAGTCCAGTGCAGCGCGGTAGACCTGCTCACCCCCGAGTTCGGTCTCCATCATCTGCAGCAGCAGGTCTTTCAGGGCGGCTTCGTCATAGCGTGGTTTGGTCATCGTGGACTCCTGTGGGTGGAAAAGATGCCCTTGATGGTGGCCTGCCTCCCTCCAGGTTCCAAGTAGGAGTTGGCGTATAGCGCTGTAGCCGCCGATCCAAAAAACCAAAATTGAACTTTTTTACATGGATTCATGGGCTTGAAGGGTGCGCTGGGCACGCTGTTTGCCATGCCTTCCTCCGGTGCGCGGACACACATTCTGGCGGCTGGCCTGGGCCCCTGGCGCGATCTCATCGGGAGAAGCGCGAACGCCTATCTAGCAAGGGGGACCAATCCCCCACAGCCCTGCCCGTTGTGTAGGCCAAGGCGCCGACATGCAGGCAGAACCCTGCTGACGGGGCCAGCCACAGTGGCGCTGCACCATAATTCTTACAGGTGTAAACATATTGACGTTCACAAAGGGGTTGCCGTGCGCACTCATCAGCAGTTATTGGTCGGGTTGTTGGAGCGCGAGAAATCCGCGCTGGTCGATTCTTGGGTGCTGGCTGCCAGCGGTCCGCAGGCCCCGGAAAAAGCGCGAACCGAGGCCGCAGAAATCCTGACGGCCTTGTTGCCTGCGGTGGCCTCCGGTGATCTGCAAAACTCCGGCTCTGCCACATGGCAGCCGGTCAAGGCGGCGTTGGAGCGCCTGTCCGCCTCGCGCGCGGCCCAGGGCAGCACGGCAGGCAGCACCAGTGCCTTTGTGCTGGCGCTCAAGCAACCGATCTTCGAAGCCTTGCAGCGGGAGCTGGCCACGGACTCGCATGCGCTGGTCGAGGCGATTGCACAGGTGACGCGGTACGTCGATGCACTGGCGCAATGGACGATGGACGCTTACCAGCGCACCCGCGAGCAACTCATCTCCCGCCAGCAGGAGGAACTGCTGGAGCTGTCCACCCCGGTCATCAAGCTGTGGGAGGGTGTGCTGGCGGTACCGATGATCGGCACGCTCGATTCGAGCCGGACGCAGCTGGTGATGGAGTCGCTCCTCCAGCGCATCGTGGAGACCGAGTCGGCCTTGGCCATCATTGACATCACCGGCGTGCCGACGGTAGACACCCTGGTGGCCCAGCACCTGCTCAAGACCGTGACCGCCATCCGCCTGATGGGAGCCGATTGCATTATTTGCGGCATCCGTCCGCAAATTGCACAAACCATCGTGCATCTGGGCATCGACCTGCAGTCGGTGACGACCAAGGCGACCTTGGCCGATGCGCTGGCGCTGGCGCTCAAGCGCAACGGCTATACCTTCACAAAGACCAAGTAGGCCACGCAGCATGTACCGCATTCCTATTTTGCGCATGGGGCAGACCTTGCTCGTCACCATCCAGATCGATATGGAAGACCAGACCGCCATGGCGCTGCAGGATGACCTGGCCGAGCAGATCTCGAAGACGGGCGCCAGCGGCGTGCTGATCGACATCTCCGCCCTGGAAATCGTCGATTCCTTCGTGGGCCGCATGCTGGCCGCGATATCGGGCATCGGCCAGATTCTGGATGCCACCACGGTGGTTGTCGGCATGCAGCCGGCGGTCGCCATCACGCTGGTAGAGCTGGGCATGTCGCTCGACGGTGTCAAAACCGCACTGAATGTGAGCCGCGGGATGGCGCTTTTGCAAGCCCGCGCTGATGGAGATGACTTTGTCGCATGAAACCCAGGGCTCCGTACCCTTGCGCAGTGAGGCTGACATCGTCGCCAGCCGCCAGATGGTGCGCAAGCTGGCCGTTCAGCTGAAGTTCTCGCTGGTCGACCAGACCAAGATGATCACGGCTGCCAGCGAGTTGTCGCGCAATACGGTGGTCTACGGCGGGGGCGGTGACATGGAATGGGAGCTGCTGGCCGATGGCCTGCGCCAGGGGCTTCGCCTGCGCTTTCGGGACCAGGGGCCGGGTATCCCCGACCTGGGCCTGGCCCTCAAAGATGGCTGGACCTCGGGCAAGGGCATGGGGCTGGGACTGTCGGGCAGCAAGCGGCTGGTCCATGACTTCGAGCTGGAATCAACGGTGGGGGTTGGCACCTGCGTCAGCGTGACCCGATGGAAATAATTCAGGGCACGACCCACCGCGCCTTTTCCGTCTCCGACCCCAGTTGCGTGGGCGAAGCCAGGCGCCATGTCGCCCACTTGTCGCGCACGCTGGGCTTTGACGATGTGCTGGCTGGCCAGGCGGCGATTGTCGTCAACGAGCTGGGCAACAACCTTTGCCGGCATGCGCAGCAGGGGCAGCTGTGGATCGCCACCCGCAGTGGCGACGCGCCCGAGCTGGAGATCCTGTCGATCGATGAGGGGCCCGGCATTGCCGATCTGCCGCAGGCGATGCGCGACGGGTACTCGACGGGAGGCACGCCGGGCACAGGCCTGGGCGCCGTGGAGCGCCTGTCGGCGGATTTCGACATCCACTCCGAGCCTGGCAAGGGCACCGTGGTGCTGGCGCGCTTTCGGCCCGCGACCACGCAAGCCGCGCAGCAGCGGGCATTTCGCGTGTCGGTGATGGCCGTGCCGGCGCCGGGCGAAACCGTCTGCGGCGATGCCTGGGCCCTGGCACTGGATGGCCAGCGTGCGGCACTGCTGGTCGCCGATGGCTTGGGCCATGGTGTGCGTGCGGCCGAAGCCTCACAGGCGGCAGTCGCGGTTTTTTTGAAGCAGCCGTTTGGCGATATCAAGGCCGGACTCGAAGATGCCCATGCCGCTTTGCGGATGACACGCGGCGCTGCGGTGACCTGTGTGCAGCTCGATGGCGAGGCCGGCACGCTGCTGGCTGCCGGTGCCGGCAATGTCGCCATACGGCTGGTGAGCGGCGTGTACAACCGGTCGGTCTTGGTGCAACACGGCACCGTCGGGGTACAGATGCGCCAGGTGCAGGACATTCGCATGGACTGGCCCGCGCACGCGATGGTGGTGTGCCACAGCGACGGCCTGCAATCGCGCTGGCCCCCAGAGGCGGTGACCGCGTTGCTCGGCCGTGACCCGGGCCTGGCCGTTGCGGTACTGGTACGTGACTACGGGCGCGGGCGCGACGATGTGACCGTGCTCATCGTGCGCCGCACAGAATGAAAGACACCATGAACCACGTGACCCCACCGCCTAGCGGCGCAGCGGGCCCGGCGGCCCCCGCTCCGATGCCCGCGGACGAGATGGCCCGGACGCTGGCCGCCACCCAGGCCGAGCTGGAGGCCCTGCGTGCCGAGCTCGACGAGACCAACCGCGGCGTGTTGGCGCTCTACGCCGAGCTCGATGCCCAGGCCGAGAACCTGCGCCAGGCGACCGAGTTGAAAAGCCGTTTTCTGGCCTATATGAGCCACGAATTCCGCACACCGATTGGCGCGATACAGAGCATTGCGCGCATTCTGCAGGACCGGGTGGACGGCCCGCTCACCGACGAGCAGGAAAAGCAGGTGCGTTTCATCCAGACCACATCGGCCGAGTTTGCCGACATGGTCAACGACCTGCTGGACCTGGCCAAGGTGGAGGCCGGCCGCATCGAGGTGTCGCCGGGCTGGTTCGAGATGGTCGATGTGTTCTCCGCGCTGCGCGGCATGTTCAAACCGGTGATCACCAATCCCGACGTGGTGCTGATCTTTGAAGAGCCGCATGGCGTGCCCAAGCTGTTCTCGGACGACCGCAAGCTCGCACAGATCCTGCGCAATTTCATCAGCAACGCGTTGAAATTCACCCAGCACGGCGAGATCCGCGTCAGCGCGAAGCGGGTGTCGGACCAGGCCGTGCAGTTTGCCGTGGCCGACACGGGCATCGGGATTGCCCCGGAGTTCCACCACGCGATCTTCCAGGACTATTCCCAGATCGACTCCCCGATCCAGAAACGGCTGCGCGGCACCGGTCTGGGCCTGTCGCTGAGCAAGCGGCTTGCCGAACTGCTGGGCGGCGAAGTAGCATTGGAGAGCGAAGCGCACAAGGGCTCGACTTTCTATGTCACGATCCCGATCAGCGTGGCGCCTGCGTCCGCGCATGTTTTTGATGAAAGCTCACCCTCCTAAGCGCCATGCCCTCTGTCTCAGCCCGGCTCAATGTCAGCATCGACCGCTCGAAGCACACGGTGCTGGTGGTCGATGACAACCCTGCGACCTGCTATGCCACTGCCCGCGCCCTGCGGGCGGCCGGCTTCAAGACGGTCGAAGCAGGCACCGGGCAGGAAGCCCTGGATCTGTCGCTCGGTGATATCTCCGCCGTCGTGCTGGATGTCCACCTGCCTGACATCGGCGGTTTCGAAGTCTGCGCGATGATGCGAGAGCGGGAGCAGACCATGTCGCTGCCGATCGTGCATCTGTCTGCGGCCTTTGTCGCGGACACCGACAAGGTCGCAGGCCTGAACGCCGGCGCCGATGCCTACCTGACCCACCCGGCCGAGCCGGCGATGCTGGTGGCGACCATCCAGGCACTGGTACGTGCCAGAATGGCCGAAGTGCGGGTGCACCGCAGCGAAGCCAAGTTCCGCTCGATCTACGAGCAGGCCCAGAGCGGCATTGCGTTGATCGACGACGACGGGTGCTTTGTGGATGCCAACCCGGCCATGCTGGAGATGCTGGGCCGCAGCGCCGCAGAGGTGCTGGGCCGTCCGGTATCGGCCTTTGCCGCACCCGGCCATCAGGCCCGCATCGAGGCGATGTGCGCCCCCCAAAGCAGCCAGGCTCTGTGGCGCGAGGAAGTGGTGCTGCTGGACGCCACCGGGCAAGCGCTGCATGTGGAGTGGAGCATGGCCGCGCGCGTCAACGGCGAGCTGCGCGTGGCCGCCGTGGCCAACGTCTCCAACCGCATCCAGCTGGAGCTCGAGCGCAAGCAGCTGCTTGAGCGTGAGCAGGCGGCGCGCGCCACCGCGGAGCGCTACAGCCGCTCCAAGGATGACTTTGTCGCCGTGCTGTCGCATGAGCTGCGCAACCCGCTCAGCGCCATCATGATGAATGTGCACCAGGTGCTGCGCAAATCACCGCCGCCTGAGTTCGCGAAAAACCTGGACGCGATCAAGCGCAATGCCAGCACGCAGGCGCGCATCATCAGCGATATCCTCGACGTCTCGCGCATCAATTCCGGCAAACTGACGTTGGAGCGGGAATGGGTGGACCCGGCGGCACTGATCACCTCCTCGCTTGACTCGCTGAAGGCGGCGATCGATGCCAAGAAGCTGGTTCTGCATGTGGCGATGGACACCCAGGGCCGCAAGGCACTGGTCGATCCGGCGCGGTTCCAGCAGGTGTTCTGGAACATCCTGAGCAATGCCGTGAAGTTCTCGCAGGATGCAGGCCTGCTCGAGGTGGCACTGGCCGTGCAGGACACGCAGCTGGTACTCAGCGTGCGCGACCATGGCAAGGGCATCGAAGCGGCCTTTCTGGAGCGCATATTCGAAAAATTCACCCAGGCTGCCAGCCCCGGCAGCCGCCCTGCCAGCGGCCTGGGCCTGGGCATGCCCATCGTCAAGCACCTGGTCGATCTGCATGTCGGCACCATCACGGTGGCCAGCGAGGGCCTGGGTCTGGGTACCTTGGTGACGGTGACGCTGCCGCTGGGCCATGGCGCCCCGAAGGAGCTGCCCAAGCACGAATCTGCGGGCTCTGCCCAGGATGGCGGGCAGGATGAACTGGGCGGCATCCGCATCCTCGTCGTTGAAGACGATGCGGAAGTCGCCAATCTGCTGGTGCTGATCCTGCAGGAGCGTGGCGCCAGCGTTGCGCTCGCAGGAGACTTTGACAGCGCGCTGGCGTCGCTGCAATCGTCGCAAGCCGACATTGTGGTCAGTGACATCGGCCTGCCCGGCAAGGACGGTTATGCGCTGATGCGCCATATACGCGCTGCGCAGGACCGCTTTTCCCGCGTTCCGGCGATTGCGCTGACGGCCTTTGGCCGCGAAGAGGACCGGCAGGCTGCGCTTGCCGCAGGCTTTGATGTCCATATGGCCAAGCCGCTGCAGCCTCAGAAACTGGTGGCGCTGATCAAGTCATTGAGCGACAACCCGCGCGCCTGACTGCGCAGGACACGCGTGGGCGGTCCGTTAGCACCTATTGGCGCTGGGCGGCCAGCAGCGTCTCGATGTTCGTCAACATCGCTTCCAGGTCCTCGGGCTCGCAGCTTTTGAGCAGGGCCCGCACGTTGGTGCCGATATTGGTCAGACCCTGCTTGAACTCATAGCCGGATATCAGCAGCACATGGCGTTGGCTGTCATTTACCAGCCACTGCCGGGCCAGATCGCTGCCTGACATACCCGGCAGGCTCACATCGGTCACCAGCACATCAAAGCGTTCGTGGCCATCGAGCGCGAGTGCAGCTTCCGCATCGGCCACGCCAACGATCTTGCGGTGCGGCGCTTCCATGACGGCCATAAAGCCTTCGCGGATGTCTTCGTCATCCTCTACATACAGATAGGTGATCATGGCTTCCATCGTTACAGCATGCTCCGCCGCCGTTGCGGCTGGGAAAAAGCATCTTTAGCCATTCTGCGATCCACGGCCCGCTGCCTCTGCCGGAGCGGTCTGCTTGCAGTGTGGGACAGCGGCCACACCGCCCAGCCATTGGCGCGCGCGTCAGCCTGGGGGTTGAAGGCGTCTGCCAGCTGGCAAAGCCCGCCTGGCCTCAGAAGAAGGGCCTCGCAGCAAGCTCCAGCCCCAATACGACCAGGAAAAGAAGGAAGCACTGCCGAAAACGCCTGGGGCTGATACGCGCTCTTATGCGGGTGCCCAGCCACATCCCCGCCAACGCAGGCAGCACGCTCAGCGCCGACAGGCCCAGCTGGTGGACGCGAAACACGTCATTCAGCAGCAAGCCTGCCGCAAGGGCCAGGGTCGACACGGTAAACGACAGCCCCAGTGCTTGCACCAGCGCGTTCTTTGGCAATCCCAGCGCGCCCAGGTACGGGACGGCAGGCACCACAAAGACACCGGTGGCGCCCGTCACCAGCCCCGTGACAAGCCCCACGGCCGGGGACAGCCATGGTTCGGTTCCGCGCGGCACGGACAGCGCCGGTGCCCACAATGCATACAGCGCGTAGACGACCAACGCCGAACCGAGCGCCAGGCCGGACCAGGCGGGGTCTATGTACACCAGCAGCGCGGAGCCACCCACGGTACCGAACACAATGGCCACCAGCATCGGCCATAGGCGCCGCACGAGCCCTGCCACAGCGCCGCCGGAAAAGAGCTGCCAGACATTGGTCACCAACGAAGGCATGACCAACAGCGACGCCGCCATCGCCGGGGGCATGACCATGCCCAGCAGCCCCATGGCCACCGTAGGCAGCCCCATGCCGGTGACGCCCTTGACCATTCCGGCAACAACGAAGGTAGCGGTCAGCAACCCGTGGAAAAGCAGATCATTCATTCCAAACCTTGAGGCAGCCCTTTGCACAGCCCTCGCTACAGGGGCCGCACACCGGTCCGTGGTACACCAGGCGTGTCGTGCAGCGGGGTCCATGGCCAGCAAGACAACGCGGCAGCCCCCCGGCGGTCCCCACCCAGCCAGCGGGCTTGCAGCGCAACGCCATAGGGTGCTATTGGACGGGTTTGCACACCGCAGCACAATTCGGAATTTGCGGTCCTTGCTTCGGCCCATCCTGAGGATGGCCGCCACCGCGCCCGCAATGGCAGCGGATGCGCAACGCTACCGTCGTCGCACGGGCGGCTGGCACGGCCCGCGAGGCCAAGACCGTTGGCAGGCGGTAGGGTTGGCTGCCAGCGGCCCGGACTGCTTCGCCGCAAAGCAATGGCGAAACCATGATTTACCGCCACACGGGGCCAAGCTTATAAACTTAACCTCTGATCACTTCAGGTAGTTCTATGAAAAAGCTTTTCTCACTCGCTGCGCTGGCCTGGATGCTCAGCGGTTGTGCGGTCTACAGCGACGGCTACTATGACGACGCCGGCAAAAAACCGCATCCCCATGGTTGCCCGCCCGGCCAGGCCAAAAAGGGGAACTGCTGATGGGCAGGCCGTGCGCCGCTGACGGCAGCGGCCACGGCAGGCGTGGGTGCCTGCATCGGTAAAGGCTCCTTTTTGGCGCGCCTTCCAATGGGTCGGCGACGGACACCGACACCCCTGCCACGGTGCCCCCGTGGCAGCACCGACGCCTGTGCCCACCACCAGCCTCCTGGGGCTGCTGGCACTGTCCTCATGGATGGGCTTGGCGGGTGTGGGCGGCTTCTTCAGGCGCCGCAGCTGACGGTGTCAGTACCGCCCCTGGACATGGTCGCGGAGGAACACCGGCAGATCGTTCGACGGTGGCATGAACGGCACCTGGTACATCATGTCGCCGACAAAGCCACGGTGGTAGGTGCCGTGGTTGACGACATGCAGAACCATCTGTTCGCGGGTCATCGCGCCTTGTCCACCGCCGACGAACTCAAAACGGACGACCTTCGCCAGATCGTCGTTCGACCAGGTATCGACCAGATCGATATACCAGGCATCCATCTCCTGGACAGACGCCCATAAAGCGTCTACCGCGGGCGTGCCATCGGTATTGCGCGCCGTGTAGCGGTGCTTTTTTCCCAGCAGATGGTGGCGGAAGATATCGTCGACGACATAGACATGGTTCAAGGTGTGCACCATGTTGCCAAAGCGCGTGGGCCGCTGGCGCAACGCCTCCCCTTCAGGGAGCTCGCGCACACTGTCGAACGTCAGCCCATTGGCCCAACGCTTATAGCGCACCAGCATCCTCAAGGTGCTGATCGCCGAAGCCGGGCTGCCCGGGCCATCACCGGGCGGGGTGGGAAGGGATGCATTCTGCAAGCTGGTTGTCATGACCGAGATTTTTCTATGCTGTCAAAGGCCGCACAACGCGCCCACCACATGGGTGCGTGTTTCTCCGCCGACCCACACCTGCTGGGCATCGTCGCGGGCCAGGTAAATGCGGCCTTGCTGGCCCAGGCAGGTGCCCTGGGTGGCCACGTAGTCGTCACCGATGAGACCGGTACCGAACAGCCATTGCGCAAATGCGCCGTTGAGGCTTCCTGTCACGGGGTCTTCAACGATGGCGCCGAGATGGTCGGTAAAAAAGGCCCGGACTTCAAAACCGGAGCCGCTTGCGCCGTGGTGCGGGCCGATGACGCCGATGTCCATGCGGGTCGGCCATCGCCTGGCGGGATCGATCGACCGCACTTTCTCCGCAGACGCCAGCCTGAGCCCCAGCCAGCCGGGCCCGTTGTCGATCCAGGCGGCATCCAGAATGTCGCTGTCGTCCAAACCTAGTAATTGCCGCGCCTGGTCGCGCTGTGCCGGCGTCGGTGGGCCAAAGCGGGCCAGCGGCGGCGCTGCGAATGCCAGCCGCTCGCCGTCGCGGCGAATCCTCACCAGCCCTGCGCCGCATTCCTGCACGATCTGCGCCTGCTGCGCGCGCTCGGGGTGGGCCGCCAGCCACACGTGGCAGCTGCCAAGCGTCGGGTGGCCTGCAAACGGCATCTCTCTGTCCAGCGTGAAAATTCTGACCCGGTAATCGGCCTGCGCATTGGTAGGCGCAAACACGAAGGCAGTCTCGGAAAAGTGGAGCCAGCGCGTCAAGCGCAGCATCTCAGCCGTGTCCAACCCCTCGGCGCCGGAGACAACGCCCAAAGGATTGCCCGAGCAGGGGCCGGCGCCGAAAACGTCGACGATATGGATAGCCAAAGCCATGGAGAGGTCCCTTCTGATGAAATGGTCGGCGCTGAGGCTGGCGGCGCTTCATCCGCCGCGCATGGTCAGCAGCCTCAGGCCGGCCACCGCAAACACCAGCGAGAGAACGCCCTCGATCCCTCGGCGCAAACGTGCATACAGCGCCACCATTGCCGGGGTCGAAAAAAGGATGGCATAGCCACCGAACACCAGCATGCCCAGGAGTACACAGCCGCCCACCACCATCAGCGGCCCCTGGGCAGGGGACTGCTCGCGCAGGCCCAGCGACATGATGGCCACCCAGGACAAGATAGCCTTGGGGTTGCCGATGTGCATCAGCACGCCCTGCCGGTAGAGGGACCGGTAGCGTGGCTGCTCGTCCGCAAGGGCCATCCCGCCGGCATCGTGGCCCCGCTTCATCGCTGATTTGGCTGCGCGAGAGGCCAGCCACAGCAGATAGAGGCCGCCCGCGATCTTGAGCGCCACCAGCGCCTGTGCATAGGCGGTCAGCACCGCCGAAACGCCGGTCGCCGCCAGGATCGCCCAAAAGAGCGAGCCGGTGACGACCCCTGCGGCCAGGACCAGCGCAGGCCGCCGTCCGCTGCGCATGGCCCTGGCCATGATGGCCATGTTGCTGGGCCCAGGGCTGGCGGTGGCAATCAGGTAGGTGCCATAGACCAGGGCGATCTGGCTTGCGGTCATGGCAGCGAGTCCTTGGCGGGCGTGCGCTCCATGCGCCGGGGCAGCAGGTCGGCGCGATGGACGATATGCAGCTTGTTGCCGTCCGGATCGCGCAGGTAGGCGCCGTAATAGCCCGCGCCATAACGGGGGCGCGGCCCGGGGGCACCGTCATCACCGCCGCCGTGCTGCAGGCCCCCGGCATAGGCGGCATGCACCGCCTCGATGGACGGTGCAAGAAAGGCCACCATGCTGCCGTTGCCAGCGCTTGCCAATGCGCCATTGAAGGGGCGGTAGACGTAAAAGCGCGGCAAGCTGGCATCTGCCGCGGCCCAGCACAGCGCGGCAGGCCCGCCATCGGGCGTGACCATTCTGCGCGCCAGCCCCAACGGGGTGAGCAGCGCGTCATAGAAGCGGCCACTTCGCTCCAGCTCCCGTGCACCGACCGTAATGTGACTGAACATACCGCCCTCCAGGCCTTCCCGGCACCAGCGCCGGGGCGCTTTTCACAACGACAACTGCTCTCTGCAAGCACCAGCCTGTACGTTACACTATTGGATAAATTAAATAGTGTAACGTGACACTAATATTTTTCTGGAGGCGATCCCGTGCTGCTTGCATCCCCCTGGATTCCCCATCTGGCCAGCAAAGGGGCCACCGTGGCCGAACAACTGGCGCTGGCTTTGGCCGATGACATTGTTGAAGGGCGGCTGGCCGCAGGCGATCGGCTGCCAGCCCACCGGGACCTCGCCAGGACCCTGCAGATCGGCTTGGGGAGCGTGACCAAGGCCTACGCACTGCTGGAGCGACGCGGCCTGACGCGCAGCGTTCAGGGACGGGGCACCTTCGTGGCGATCCAGCAGGCCCATGGCCATCGGCATATCGATCTGTCCAGCAACGCGCCGCCGGCAGCGCTGGGCGCGCGCCTTCTGGCGCGCACGTTGGTGGCAATTGCGCGCAGGATCGATGCAGACCACATCAATCTGTATGCACCGGCGGGCGGCCATGATGAACACCGCCGCGTACTCGCCCACTGGCTGAGCCTGCTGGGTCTGAACGTGGAACCCGCGCATCTGTTTCTGACCAGCGGCGCCCGCCAGGCATTGGCGCTCGCTTTCGACCTGGTGTGTGACCGGCAGGGCCTGGTCCTGACCGAAAGGATCACCTACCCCGGTGCCATCGCGCTGATGCGGCGCAAGGGATACCGGGCGCAAGGGGTGGAGATCGATGCCGAAGGCATGGTGCCCGAGGCACTTGCTCAAGCACTTGCAAGGCGCAAGCGCCATCCCCAGCCCGTGGTGTACGTGACGCCGACGCTCCACAATCCGACCACCGCCTCGATGGGGATCGGGCGGCGGCAGGCCATTGCCGATATCTGCCGCGAGGCAGGGGCCTGGATCATTGAAGACGGCGTGTACGCGGCCTCGTCTCCTGGCTTGCCGCCCATCGCGGCCCTGGCGCCCGACATCTGCCTGCATGTGAACGGGCTCTCCAAATCGCTGGGCCCGGGGCTGCAGATCGGCATGCTGGCCTTGCCCGCAAGCCACTGCCCCGCCGCGCAGGCGCTGCTGGCCGAGATGCCGATGGCGCCATCCGCGCTGTCCTGTGCCGTGGTCGATGACTGGCTGGCCTCTGGCGCCGTGGCGTCGATCCAGCAAGACTTGCGCCATGAGGCGCAGCGCCGCACCCAGCTGGCCGTCTCACTGCTGGGTTCGAGCGGCCTGGTCGCGCACCCGGATGCCTACAACGTCTGGCTGCCGATGCCACGCGACGCTGCCCAGGCCCTGGTGGCGGCAGCAGCGGCAAGGGGCGTGCAACTGACACCGCCCGACAGCATGATGCTCAGACCCAGTGACAGTGCGAGCGGCTTGCGCATCTGCCTGGGTGCCGCCAGTTGGGACGATCTGAATGCCGCGTTGGCATTGCTGGCAGCCCTGCTGAGCGCAAGCGCGGCGTGAAGGGACATGCCAGCGCGCCGAGGGAAAGCGGCAGACCTGCGCCCCGGCCACCATCGGGATGTGCCGCTTGCAGTGGCCGGAGGGCGGCAAGCTCCCCGCCGGGGCGTTGTACGGTGCCTGCCGCTTTTCAAAGACGCATTGCCGCGCATCCCGGCCCGCATCCACCCTCTTGAGCGAAGGCCCTCGACGGCTGTACTGGGGATTTCTAACCGGCATAGCCTGGAGGCATCCGATCGTGCGCTGCAGGCTGGATGCCACCGCGCGGCAGCCGCTGCGTCACCTCGGCGATCTCGGCGTCGATCCAGGCCAGACGTGCATGATCGCTGCTGCCGGGCACCGGCCTGCGAGCCAGCAACTCGGCGCCCTCTTCTCTCAATGCCGTCAGCCTCACCCCCGGGTCCTTCTGGTCATCCGCATGCGTTGACATTTGGTTTTCCTTGTTTTTCTTTGGAAAATTGAATATTCATATTTATGGGGCAAAAACTATCAGCCAGGGCGTGGACTACAAGAACGACAGTCCTGCGCTTACACACCCGTGCATCCGGCCTGTGGCGCTTGCACCGCATGCGGCCTGGCTGCAGCGCTGCACCGGCAGGCCCAGCGCCCGGCTCCGTCCGAAACACAAATGCGCGCAAACGACCCGCCGTCGCAAGCTGCGCTCTGACAGCGCCGCGCATCGGCGCCCGCTAATCTCAGCGCATCACCCCCACCGCGAAGGCACAAAGGCATACCCATGGTCAAACTCCCCAGGCCGCTGGCCTATGTGACGGACGCAACTCCGGGGTGGCAGCGCATCCCGCAGGGGGATGGCTTTGTCTACAAGAACCAGCGTGGTCAGGTGATTCGCAACGCCGGTCACCTCGATCGCATCCGCAAGCTGGTGATACCGCCCGCCTACACCGATGTCTGGATCTGTCCGGATCCGCAAGGCCATCTGCAGGCCACCGGCCGCGATGCACGGGGGCGCAAGCAGTACCGCTACCACCCGCTGTGGCAAGAGCAACGCAAGCAGACCAAGTTCGACCGCATGGCGGCCTTTGCGGCAAAGCTGGGGCTGATCCGCCGGCGCATTCAGCGCGACCTGAAAGCCGGAGATACCACGCAGACCTCGGTGTCGGCCGCCGTGGTCCGGCTGCTGGACACCACCGCACTGCGTATTGGCAACGACAGCTATGCGCGCGAGAACGGATCGTTTGGGCTGACGACCCTGCGCAACCGCCATGTGAAGATGCGGTCATCGCGCATACAGCTGGCCTTCAAAGGCAAGAGCGGCGTGGAGCAGCGCGTGGAGCTCGAAGACCCCCGCGTGGCCCGCATCGTGCGGCGCTGCCAGGACTTGCCGGGCCAGCGCCTGTTCCAGTACCTCGATGACGACGGGCAGCGCAAGCAACTGCGCTCCGAGCATGTCAACGCCTACCTGCACGAGATTGCAGGGGAAGATTTCAGCGCCAAGGACTTTCGCACCTGGCATGCCAGCGTGCTGGCGCTGTCGCTGGCCTTGCAGTCGCGCAGCAGCGATACGCCGCTGACCGCGCCCGACATCGTCAAGCAGGTGGCCCAGCACCTGGGCAACACGGTTTCCGTCTGCCGCAAGTTCTACATCCACCCGCTGGTGATGGAGGTATGCGAAGGCCCCGAAGCGGGGGCCCGTTGCGACGCGTACGCCGGCAAGCTGCGGGGCAGCTCGGGATTGCATGCGGCCGAACGTGCGCTGATGGCTTTTTTGGCCCGCAGTAAAAGAGGCGCCAAGCAACGCCAGTGATCGCGGCAGGCATGGCGCTGCCGCATGCCCGGCAACGGATGCCCACCAAGTTCAAGGGCTTCCCCCTCCCCAGCGTGCACAGCACTTGGGCTAGAGTAGTTACACTCACTAACACTCAACGAAGGGGAGACCGTGTTCAGGCCCGTCATCTGTCTGCTGATTGCATTGGCCGCATGGGCGGTGTACAGCCGCTATGCGCATCAGCAGGCGGCGTCGCTGCAGGGCGATTCCGAGCCTGTGCTCTCCGAGCCGGATACCCCGCGCCCCAGCGCTGCCAACCCGCTGTTCAAGTGCGACGGCCGCACCCGGTGCTCGCAAATGACCTCCTGCCAGGAGGCCACCTTTTTCCTGCAGAACTGCCCTGATACCCAGATGGACGGCGACAACGACGGCGTGCCTTGCGAGCGTCAGCTGTGCACCGTCAACAAACGCCCGTAGCGGGCGTCGGCTGGCCCTCTCCGTCTGCTCTGGCAATACCATGCAGCGGCAACCCGCCCATTTACCGTAAATGCGGGATGGCAGACCATCCGCTTTGCGTCAAAATGTAGCGATGGCTGTTTCCCCCCTCCCCGTACTGCTGGTTGATGACGATCCGGACATGCTGGCCCGGCTGGGCGAAGTGCTGGGCTCGGTGGGCGTGGGGCGCGAGCAGCTGCTCGCGGCCGGCTCGCTGGCCGAATGCCAGCGATGGGTGACCGCGCCTGACGGCGGTCTGGAGCCGCTGGTGATGGCGCTGATCGACCTGGGCCTGCCCGATGGCAATGGCATCGACCTGATTGGCTGGCTGCGCGCGCGCAACCCCCAGCTGCCGATTCTGGTGGTGTCGGCCTGGAGCACCGAGGAAATGATTCTGGGCGCGCTGCGCGCAGGCGCCAACGGCTATGTGCTCAAGGAGAGCGACGACCTGGAGATTGCGCTGTCGGTGCGCAACGTGCTCAAGGGCGGTGCGCCCATCGACCCCTTCATTGCCCGGCGCATTCTCGACCTGGTGGGCCGCCCGGCTGGCCGCCCCGCCACCCCGTCGCAGCCACCCGACCCCGCGCTGCGCGAGGCCCTGACCGAGCGCGAGCGGCAGATCCTGGACCATGTCGCCGCCGGCATGAGCAACCGCGAAATCGCCGAATGCCTGCACCTATCCCGATGGACCATAGACACCCATATCCGGCATATCTACGACAAACTGGCGGTGAGCTCGCGCACGCAGGCCTTGCGGCGTGCGCGCGAGCATGGCTTGCTGCACTGATCGGCCTGGCGGCGCTGTGCCTGGCGCTGCCCGCGCAGGCCCAGGCCCAACCCTGGCCGGGCACGGCCGAGGCTGCGCGCTCGGACTGGGATGCCCAGCAACCACCCGCTACCGGCTGGGTGCCGGTGAAGGTGCCCAACGACTGGAACCAGCAATGGCCTGGCTACAGCGGTGTCGTCTGGTACCGGCTTCGCTGGGACATTGCCGGCCAGCCGCAGACCCAGGGCCTTTACATCCACTACCTGATGCAAGCCGGGGTCATTGCGGTCAACGGCGTCGAGTTGCAGCGCGACCCGCAGCTCACCGAGCCGATGACCCGCGCCTGGAACACCCCACGCTACCTGGTGCTGCCGGCGCCCCTGCTGCACAGCGGCAGCAATGAGCTGCTGATCCGCGTGAGCGGCTACTACGCCTACCAGCCTGCGCTGGGACCGGTCGAGATCGGCCCACCCGAGCTGCTGCGCACGGCGCAGCAGCACAGCTACCTGGTACGGCACAACCTCAACTGGCTGCACCTGGGCGTGGGGGCGACCCTGGGCTGCTTCTTCCTGGTGCTGTGGCTGATGCGCCGGCAAGAGGCCGCCTATGGCTGGTACGCCGCACGCCAGGCCGCCTGGGTGGGCTTTACCGTGAACTTTGTCAGCGCTACGCCCTGGCCCTTCCACAACCTCAACACCTATGCGGCTATGGTGTCGGTTGCCTATGTGCTCTACCACGGCTGCAATGCCATGTTTGTGCTGCGCTTCATGGGCCGCCGCTGGCCCAGGCGCGAAGCGGCCATGTGGCTGGCCATCGCCGTGCTGTCGGCAGCCACCTTGCTGGTGCCCGAGGCGCAGCTGAGAGACATGCGCAACGTGATGGCCTGGGCCTCGTCGGCCCTGCTGTTCACCACCGCTGGCGTATTTGTCGGCCTGGCCTGGCGCAACGGCAACCAGGCGCAGCGCCTGCTGTCACTCACGGCACTGGCCAGCGCCCTGGCGATGGCGCATGACCTGCTGGTCTTCACCCGCATCGTGGACGACAACTTTTACCTGGCCACCTACACCGAGCCCCTGGCCACGGTGGGCATTGCGCTGACCCTGGCCTGGACCTTTGTCCAGAACACCCGGCGCGTCGAGAGCTTCAACGACGAGATGCAGCACCATGTGGCCGAGGCCCGCGCCGAGCTGACCGAATCGCTGGCTGGCCGCCATGAGCTGGAGCTGCTGCAGGCCCGGCTGGGCGAGCGGGTCAACATCGCCCATGACCTGCACGATGGCCTGGGCGGCATGCTGATCGGCAATATCACCACCCTGGAACGCACACGCGGGCCGCTACCGCCCGACCAGGTGCTGGGCATGCTCCGAGGCATGCGCGATGACCTGCGGCTGATCATCGACCTGGCCTCTGCCCAGCACTATGGCGAGCTGTCGCTGGGCGAGCTGCTCGCCCCCATGCGCCACCGCATGAGCCAGCTCTTCGAGGTGCATGGTATCGAGGTGCACTGGCAGCTGAGCCATATCGAGCAACTGCACCTGCCCACCAGCGCCAGCCTGGAGGTGCTGCGGATTCTGCAGGAGGCCCTGACCAACGCCTTCAAACACAGCCAGGCCAGACGCGTGGACGTGGTGCTGGCCCGTGAGGCCGGCCAGCTGCTGCTGCAGGTGCAAGACAACGGCGTAGGTCTGCCTGCGGCCCAGGCAGCCAACACCCCCACGCACGGCACCGGCCTGCGCAGCATGCAGGCCCGGGCGCAGCGCCTGGGCGCGCAACTGTCGGTGGGGTCGCAAGGGGGGCGGACGATGGTGGAATTGCGGGTGCCGCTGCCGGCTGAGGCTGAAGTGCGGGATGTACCTCAGGCCTGAAACACTTGCAGGCCGATGTGACCGCAGGATGGAAATGGCTTCACAACGATACTGCGCAAAAAAGACGCTGGATCAACTCATCAGCCGCCGTGGAGATGTGGTTCATCGCTCGAAACCAGTCACCGCCGGGGCACCTGTACCTCACAGGGTCAAACGCGATGACTTGGAAAAAGCCATCCGTTTTTTAACTGGCCTTGTCACTGCCACGGAACATGCTCTTGAGGGCGAGTGATGGTACAAGCGTCGAAAAGGCAAACCGCTGACCTAGCCGCCGCTGCCAAGCCAGCCCTGCTCTAGGGTCTCGTCACCCTGCCCTCCTGCACTACCCCCTCCTCTGCTAATCCAAAAATCTCAGCACCAGTCACCCATCATGCAGCGTGGCCCACTCCGGCGTGCTATTGCCAGCCCTCCGCTTGCTGAAGTTGCTGCGGCAGCGAAGGCGGAGTTTGGTTGCGGAGTTGGGAATTGAAGTTTCCTATACGGTTAATCGATCAAGCATACCAATATCCATTCGCCATGAGAAAAATAGAATCCAGCATGGGCTTATCGAGGACCAAAGACGGCGAATCAGCGCATGCTGGTCATTAAATAACCAACACCTTCCATCCAAACTATATATCTGCATAAATTCTGGTTAGCGCTTGCTTTCAAATTCGCTTAACCTCAGAATAATTCCCTGGATTTTTGCGGTACATTCGCCTCCACTTCAAAAAATCAAGTACGGATGAACGCAATGATTCGCACACTGACTATCCTAGGAGCAGCCCTGCTTGTGACGGCCTGCCAACAGGGCCCAAAGCTGGCAGACAAGGCACTGCCCGCACAGACCATGACCTATGCAGACGGGGTGTCCGCCTTGTACTACCAAGTCCATGCCGGGGATTGGCAGCAACGCGATACGGTGATATTTACTTATGGTGCAACAGGCTGCGTCAGCATGAAGCATCACACACCTGATTACTTCGAAGCCATTCGCTTCCATGGCGTGCTGTTTGCATTGAACAAGCGGTATGTCGGCGACCTGGACCAGGCGACGACCTGTGGCGAAGATTTCATCAGAGCTAACATCTCAGAGCAGCGCATGAAAGACTTCTCTGAGTTCATCAACACCAAGCTCGACCAGCTCGATTTCAGTCCTAGAAATGTCGTGGTTATTGGTGTCTCGGAAGCAGCCGATGCTGCGGTTCGTGCTGCGGCCTTGAATCCGCGCATCAACCAGTTGGTGGTCATCGGCAGTGGTGGCTACACCATGCGCAAGTCACTCCAAGTGATGAAACGGCATGCTCCGTCACATCAGGTGCCTGACGTGGACGCCTTTGCACTAGAATATGCAGGCAAGCCCATTGACCTCAACGACAGCTGGTATGGCAACCCTGTTTACTGGTGGATGGATATTCTGGATGTGGATCCTATGGCGGATTACCTTAACGTAGATATCCCCATTTTGGTCGGCGTGGGCGAGCAGGACGACAGCCAGCCCTTGGAGTCTGTGCATTATCTGCAGCGCCAATTCTCAATGCATGGCAAACAGAATCTGCAGGTCAACGTATATCCCGGTGTTGGTCACAGTCTCACAGCAGACGCTAAGCACGACCTGTTTGGCACACTGAATATGCGGCTTGCCAATAGGGCCAGTTTGGCGCATTGAGCTCTCGTGCCCCATCGCAATCCCGTGCAAATAGCCACTGCTGGCTAGGCAGTCGCTGCCAGGCCAGCCGCGCGCTAGGGGCCGGTCTCCCTGCCCTCCTGCACCACCTCCACCTCTGCCTGTCCAAAAATCTCAGCATTAGGCTCCCGTAAGGCAAAGGTGACCCTAAAGCTACCTGTGCCGTCAGAAAGGGCGGCATCTGGCGGCAACTGCGCCGCTGCATCTGTGCTGCTGAAACGCACTGTGCCGCGGTGGCTGGGCATCTCATAGCTCTCGGCATCCAATGCCTTGACCTTAACCCCGCACCTTTGCCCCAAGGAGCCGCGCGCAGGTGGCCATCATGTATTGCACATAACTCGTATTCTTTTGAATCTGTAATTTGAAATGGCGATGGGGCTCGGGTGTGCTGGTCCCTATGGGTTTGGCAGGCTTTTTGACTGCTTGCAAATGAAAAGCCTGGGAAAGACCGGTGGACGGCCACGCCAGAGCCCTGCCCTTTTCGACGCCGCGTTGCCACCGCCGGGCGCGTCCTCTCTCACTAATTTACGTGATTCGCAGAATCGTTTATTTCCGTAGCATCACCGCGCAACCACTCAGAACCTGCGTCTGGCCTCCAGCGCTGCGGCAGTGAAGCCGCCCCTGCCGGTGCAAGTAGGGGGCAGCTGGGAATGGCGCTGTCGCGCCTGGGTGCCATGTTGAGGGGTGGAGCAGCAGAGAAGGCGTGACGAAGAAAAAGCTCCGACCACGCCGGGCCTCATTCCATTTTTATAGCCGGGGGGAGTAGATGTTGAACAGCATGTCAAATGGCTTGCGCGCCAGCAATGGCGAAGCGCCAGATACCAAGGTCCTCCATAAGCCGCAGCTTTTGCTAAAGCTGCGCAGCTGTGGCATTGCTACCGGCCTGAGTACCCTCTTACGCCCTTGCTTCATCTTGCGCCATGCACACCGCGCTGACCTCGTGGCAACCGCGGCGGATGCCGGAGGTCCGTCAATGAAAAACTCTGTTCTGCTTCGTTTCATCACCGCGCTCGCTGCGCGGCTGGCTGTGCTGTGCGCGGGGCTGGCATGTGCCGTGGCACAGGCTGCCGGACCGTTTGTTTTTGACCCGCAAAATCCGGCATTGGTGACCGATGGAAGCACGGGCCTGATGTGGCAACGCTGCATCGAAGGTCTGACCTGGGACGCGCAGGCCAATACCTGTACCGGCGCCGTGCGCGACTTGAGTCTTGGCGAGGCCTTTGATGCCGTGCGCGCCGCCAACGCGGAAAACGCAGGAGCCGGGCGTGATGGCTTCAACGACTGGCGTTTGCCGGGCCGTGGTGAGCTCTATGCACTGGCCACTGGCGAGCCGGATACATCGGGAGCGGCGTTTCCCACCGTGCCCTGGCTCAACTCGCAGCGTCGCGTGTGGTCGAGTTTGCTCTCAGACGGCGACAACACCTGGCTGGTGGATTTTCGCAGCGACGATGCAGGTTTTATGGCGCCAGCCCGCTTTTCAGGCATGGTGCTGCTGGTACGTTCGCCTGACCCCTCCCGGGTGGCGCATATCAATGCTGTTGTCACGGGTCCTGGGGGCGCAGCGGTGCCGCCGCGCTTGCCTGTAGCCTTTGGCGGTGAAGGCAGTGGTGCCCGGTTCGATATTGAGCCGGAGCTCGGCTATCAACTCGACACTGCCACGACCACCTGCCCGCTGCGCCGGATCGACGGCAACCGGATCTATGTAATGGGCTTGCCGAACGCCGACTGCGACTTGAACATCAGTTTCAAGGCCTTGATGATCACTCTCAATGCCGTTGCCGAGCCGGGCAACGGCGGGGTCGTGGCCTGTTCGCCTAACCCGCTGCGCCAAGGCACGTCCACCACTTGCGCCGCCACGGCAGCACCGGGCTACCGGCTTTACCGTTGGGGCGGCATCTGTGCGGGCACAGATACCGCCACGGCCTGCAAGCTCGATACAGTCATGGGCTCGGGCACCGTGTTGGCCAACTTCGAGCCGGTGGCAGAGGCGCAGCCTGGAACGATTATCGTCACCAGCGCGGGCGATATCGGCCCTGGTGATGATCTGGGACGCGCGCAGTGCAGTGCCAACAGTGGCGATCGCCGCTGCAGCACCTTGCGCGATGCCATCAACAGCGCTCGCCACGGCGAGAAGATCGTTTTTGCAGCCGAACTCGACGGACAGACCATCTCGCTCACGCGCCATACCAATTGCGTGAAGCTCAATCAGGAGGCTGGAGCCACTTGCCTGCCGCCTTCCCAGTGGCCGCTGGTGCCAGGATCGTTCACGCAGCGGCATGTCACGCACTTCGGACCGAGTGCATTCTTCATCAGTGGGAAATCGATCACCATCGACGCCACGGCGGGACTTACCCAAGGCGTAGTGCTGTCGGCAACCGCAGCCAATGCCGGCTGCTCGGCGGGTTCATGCTTTCGCCTCTTTGACATTGATGCCTCCGTTGGCAGCGGCCTGACCTTGCGGGGCGTCACCCTCACAGGCGGTGTGGCCTGGGGCGGTGGGGGCTTTGCGGGTGGCGGTGCACTGGGGGCGGGTGGCGCCATCTTCAACCGTGGCGTGCTGGTGGCAGAGCGCAGCAGTTTCATCGCAAACCAGGCCACAGGCGGGTACAGCGGGAGCTTCAGCTATGCCGTTGGCTCCGCAGGCGGAGGCGTTGGCGCATCTGCCAGCGCAGATGCAGCGACGGGCGAGCACTTCAGCGGCGGCCCCAACAGCGGTGCCTCGGCAGAAGTGTCCTGTTATGTGGGGCCAGACGGAAAGCCCGTTTGCATGTCCAACGGCGCCGGCGCCTCAGGGGGATTTGGTGGCGGCGGTGGTTACGGCACCGGAAGCAACTGGGGCGGATTTGGAGGCGGGGGTGCGACATCGGTTCCCCGCGGTTTTGGTGGAGCAGCCGGCGGCGGCGGTTTCGGTGCCGGTGGCGGCGGCTATGGAATCGTCAAGGTGGGGGATACAGAACCTAAACCGACCTACCCCGGGGGAGAGGCCGGTGGTTTTGGTGGAGGGGTTGGAGGCAAGGAGGGAGGAGCCGGAGCCGGCATGGGCGGTGCGGTTTTCAACGATGCTGGCACGGTGACGCTGCTCAACGTGAGCCTGCATGCCAACCAGGCAGCCGGGGGACAAAGCTTTAGCTACGGCGCTGGGGGTGCCGGCTATGGTGGTGCGCTGTTCAACTACGCAGGCACACTGCGGCTGGACCATGTCACGCTGTCGGACAACGCGGTTGTCGCTGGCGCCGCTCCTGCTGACAACGGAGCCAACCTGCCATTTGGACGCAGCTCGGATCCGCAGCGCCCTGCACCGGGCCATGCTGACGGCGCCGCCGTCTACAGCCTGGGCGATGCCCAGTGCACCGCTGGCACCAACCCCTGTGCAACAGGCGGCGTAGCGGCGTTGGAGATCCATCGTTCTGCTGCAGTGGGCGGGGGAAGCGGCATTGCGCAGGTGGTGGTGGACGCCATTCGAGACGGAAGCAGTACAAGCCAAGGCACGGGCAATCTGATGAGCAGCCAGCGAGGTTTTGCCGGAGGCAGCACGTCGGTCGCGGCTGCGCGGCTCGCTTCGCAGCCGTCCGTGTTGCACGGCGGCATGGCCGATGTGCTGGTGCCCGAACCGGATAGCCCCTTGCTCGACGGTGTCGGCTGCGAACCAGGCATGACCATGGACCAGCGCGGCGTATCGCGGCCACAGGGCACGCGCTGTGATGTGGGTGCGGTGGAGCGGCGTGTCGGTCTGCGCACGCTGGTCGTCAACGTGTCGGGCGCTGGTGTGGTGACCGGTGTGCCGGTTAGCCCCCATCTGCCGGGCTCGGGTTCATTGGCCGAGTGCACAGCCGACCACCCCTGCAGCGCTGAATTTCAGAGCGAAAGCGATCCCGTCAACGTGACGCTCACGGCCCATTCTGATGATGCCCATGTCTTCGTTGGGTGGGATGGGGCTTGTTCCACGGCGGGTACATCGCCGGTCTGTGTGTTCGAGCCGCAAGGGCAGCAAACGGTCACAGCCCGCTTTGAGGCCAAGGCCTATTCCATTTCCGTGGTGGCCCAACCAACGGCGGGTGGCACCGTCACTTGTAGCCCCAACCCGGTGCCCCATGGCGCTGACGCCCATTGCACGGCCAGCCCAGCCATTGGCTTTACGTTGGCGGGGTTTGCGCAGGATTGCAGCGGTTCTGATTGCAACCTGCTGAATGTTCAAGCCCCGCAGAAGGTCACCGCGAAGTTCGTTCCGGTCACCACCTTTAGCGGCACCACCGTATCGCCGGATGCCGCCGGTGGCGAGGCCACGGCGCATTTCACCGGTGGTGGTGATACCTGCCGGGTCGATGCCGCCAACACCGCCTTCATTGCGGCTCCCGTTGCTCCGCCTGCCGGCCAGCTGTTGCCCATGGGCATGTTCAAATTTCAACTGATGGGCTGTGACACCACCCCCGTCACGGTCAGCATCGACTGGCCGCAACCCGTCGGCGGACTGACCAAGTGGGGGCAGGAAAGCGCTGGAGCACCGCCCAGCTATTTCGCACCGAGCAACCTGCGCGTGAGCGGCAACACCACGACATTCACCGTGATCGACGGGCAGAAAGGCGACGACGACTGGCAGGAGAACGGCACCATTGTCGACCCGGTAGCGCCGACCTCCGTTCAACCGGCCGCAGTACCGGTACCGGTTCCGATGCTGGGGCAGTGGGCGAAGCTGGTATGGATGTTGATGACCATTGGCATCGGGTTCGCAGCTTGGCGGCAGCGAAACGCCTAGGGCATGCTGTTGAAGGTGTCTGCGCGCCTTCAGCCGCGCCGCTTGCCAGCAGTGGTCAGACAAGCACGCCGATCCGGCGCTGCCACTGGTCCATGGCGCAATGGCAGGCTCAAAAAACACCCTGCGCCAGATGGGCCGCACGGCGCGCATCGCCCCATTTGCGGTGCAGCCTAGCACGCGGCCAGCGTTGAATTTGCAATCTGGAGGGTGGACCAGGCTTTGGGTGCCGTGCCTGGCGGCGCCGATCAACCCAACGCCGAGGTCAGCGGGCGGTTGATCACCACATCCTTCATGACCAAGGTCGATGTCATGCGCTGCATCCCCGGCAAGGCCGTCAGCTTCTCGTCGTAGAGCTTCTGAAAAGCAGGCAAGTCCCTGACGACGATCTGCAGCAGATAGTCGGGGTCACCAAAGAGCCGCTGGGCCTGGATCACGTTGTCCAGCTCGGCGACCGCTTTTTCAAAGTCGCGCACGACCTTGCTGCTGTTGAGCGTGACAAACACGATGGCCGCAAATTCCAAACCCAGTGCCGCAGGTGCCAGATCGGCACGGTAGCCGCGAATGGCCCCCGCCTCCTCCAAGGTGCGCACCCGCCGGTGGCAGGAGGACAAACTCAGCCCCACCTGCGCGGCCAGGTCGGTGAGGCTCAAGCGCCCATCTAACTCCAGCGCTGCAAGAATTTTCCGGTCCAGTGCATTCATTCTTTAATAGCTTCCAGTTTTCTCTCAGTTATTGGAATTTATTGAGAGCACATTCTGCTACATCTTGCCTATCCTTCTGTCCTTTGCTTGACGAGAGAAGTACTGTGCCTTTGACTGCTGTAGCCGCCTTCTGGGCGGTGTCGTTTGCGTTGGTTATCACCCCGGGTGCCGATTGGGCCTATGTCATTTCTGCAGGCCTGCGGGGTCGCCGCCTGGCTTGCGCAGCGGTCGTCGGTCTGGCCTGTGGTGCCTTGCTGGCCACTGCGGCCGTGGCCGCAGGCGTTGGCGCGCTGGTCGCCCGCCACCCTGTGGTCTTGACGGTGCTCACGGTGGCCGGCTCTGCCTATCTACTCTGGATGGGCGTGGCCATGTTGCGCAGCCCTGCAGCCGCCGTCAGTGCGCAATCCGCGCTGGTGGGAGGCGGATGGAAATGGGCATGCAAAGGCGCAGGCATCAGCGGCTTCAATCCCAAGCTGATTCTCTTGCTCCTGGCGTTGCTGCCCCAGTTTGTGCACGCCGAAAGTGCATGGCCCGTCGCACTGCAGATCATGGTGCTCGGTGCCGTGCATGCGCTGAGCTGCTGCGGCGTGTATCTAGCGGTTGGTTTTACAGCGCAGCGCGTGCTGGGCACACGCCCAGGCGCGGCACTGGTCGTATCCCGTGTGTCTGGCGCGCTGATGGTCGGTATCGCGTTGTTGCTGCTGGCTGAGCGGGCGATGCATTGATGAATGTGGTCAAAGCGGATTAGCAGCTACAGCGCCTTAGGTTTGGGGCTCTGCCTGGACAACCAATAGCCATCCAGTGATCTCGGACGCTGCTGAGAGGGGCCATTCTGAAATTTTGGATCGAATGACTCTACTCACCAGTCGTACGCAATAGGTCATCACCGGTCAGTCGCCCCATCCCCGTAAAGCTGACATTCAACATTAAAACTATGAGTAAACACCAGCCCCCTCAAATCCACCGATTTAGGTTTTTTTGCATTGACAGAAAGTCCCTGTAGTGCAAACAAGCCACATCCGATCCGCTATTTGATATCGAATTGGTTCACTTGCGTGGTTTCTTTTGCAATAGTGCTGGTGTATTTAGTAGCTTCAGTTGCGCGAGTATCAACATAGCCGTATATAGTGACAATCGAGTCCTCTTTGAGGGAGAGTCCTCGGTAAGGACCTGTAGCAGCCACCCAAGAAGTGGTCTGTGTATCAAGGGTGAGCCTGCCGCTGTCCGCTTCCTTGGCTTGGGTCTTAATATCAAAACGGCAAGCAGAAAATTGACCCAGCGAGGTGGTGACGGCTTCTACGCCTACAAAGGTTCTGCTGTAAGCAATGTTAGAAACGCCCTGTGTATAAATACCCTTCAAATATCCTTCATTCGTCTGCACAATATTCTGCGTAGTGACTTGGCCAGGCTGCATAGCAATAACGGATGCGCGTGCTGGTGTCAAGCTTTGTTTTCTGGAAAACATTAGTGTATCTAAATTGCCGAAACCGTAATAGAGCAGCACACCATTTTCGATGGCATAACGAGAATGGCCAAACGTATCTTCATTGGAGTCCACAAGAATTATGTTGACACCGTCTTTTTCCTCTTCGCCTACAACCCGGTGAAAAAGAGAGTTTATATAAGTCGACGGACTGGCAGATTCAGCAGCTCGTGTGGTTTGGGTTTGCATGAAAGCAATTTCGGTCCCCGGGCGGTAAAAACCGGTGTTGAAGCAGGCGGCCGAATCCGCAGACTCAGCGATATCGTCATTGCCACCACCTCCGCAAGCCGAGAGGATGGCTGGCAAGGCAAAGAGGACAATATTGTGTAAATTTCTTTGGTACATGAAGTGTGTCCCGTTGATGCGTCCCGGACCTATCTTAAGTATCTCGGGCGAGTTTGTGCACAACTCCCACGTGCATAAAATGAAATTTGCAGCTTCTAGTGTGACAACGAGCAACAAGAGCGGCTAGCATTACCCAGCAAACCGCAGGTTTACGTTTGAGACGAGACATGAAGCCGCAGACAGCGCAAAAATACGACAAGGTGAAACAACGACGTATCTAGGGTTGTGTATGCGGGTCTGTAAGCCTAGAGTTGGAGGTTTCCTTCAGCGAGGCCAGGGTAAACCTGACGGTCATTGATGAGCACTGACTTCTTGAGGCCTAGGGATTCATACCCTGGTGCTTTATTGTGTGATCTGGGGAAGGGTCTGACCGACAGCATTTGCGTGAAACCAACTCTGCTCAGGGTCGTTAATCGCCATTAAATTCGTCAACGCCCGTCTCTACGATCATCGCAATAATCTGAGAACAGACAAAGCGCTCACTCACCCCCACCCGCAATTGAGACTCCAAGAGCTCAGCAAGCCTCTCACCGCTTCCCAGCAAGCCCATAGCTATCCCCCGCCGGAAACGCATTCGTCTCAAAATCCAGCCAGGGCGGGTTCTGCGCATACATCTCGGCCGTCAGCTCCTTGATCGCCGCGATGTACCAGGAGTCGTCATTGACACGGTGGCTCAGGATGATCGGTGAGGTGGCGCGCTCGTCGTCAATCAGGCGGTAGACCAGGTCCGAGCGCAGGCGTGCCGCTGCGGGCACGATGCAGACGCCCATCTCGGCGGCGACCAGGCCCAGACCGGCCTGCAGCTCGCGCACCTCATGCACCTCGGCGGGTTGTATGCCCTGGTCATGCAACAGGCCCAGCACATGGTCGGCAAAGCTGGGGCGCGGGTCCTTGGGGTAGACGATGAGGCGCTGGCCTGCCAGCGCGGGCAGGCGGATGCGGCCGGTGTCGGCGGCCAGCGGGGTGCCCGGCGCAATGGCCAGCACCAGCTTTTCTTCGCGCAGCACGGTGCGCGCGACCGAGGTGTCATTGGTGCGGATGCGGCCAAATCCCAGGTCGATGCGGCCCGAGCGCAGCTCCTGGATCTGCTGGATCGAGCCCATGTCCACCAGGTGCACGTCGGTATCCGGGTAGCGCTTGCGGAACATGCGCACCAGCATCGGCAGTCCGCCGTACAAGGTGGAGGCCACATAGGCGATCGAGATCGATTGGCGCTGGTTCAGCCCCACCTGGCGGGCCGCGCTTTTCATCTGGTCCACCCGCTGCAGCACCTGCAGCGATTGCTCATAAAACAGGCGCCCTGCTTCGGTCAGGCGCACCGGGCGGCTGTTGCGCTGGATCAGTTGCACGCCCAGCTCGTCCTCCAGCTGCTGGATCTGGCGGCTGAACGGCGGCTGCGCGATATGCATTTGCTCGGCCGCGCGGGTGAAGTTGCGGGTAGTGGCCACGGCCACGAAATACCGGATATGGCGCAGATCCATCAGGGAAAACCATAGATATGGGAATGCAGCGATTTTAAGTCATTGTTTTTTAATAATCAAACCACACACGATACCTGCAAGGTATGAAACAAGACAAATTTGGTGTTGGATCAAGTGCGGGCCTGCGTCGTTCAATAGCACCTATGCAAAACACACACCCGCACCAAGACAGAGCCCGACCTGCGGCATATACGGCAGCAGGCTCCGTTGTCGTCGAACAGGTGGAGACCTTGCTGGTCGATCTGCCCACCATCCGCCCCCACAAGCTGTCGATGGCCACGATGAACGGCCAGACCCTGATGCTGGTGCGCGTGCGCTGCTCCGATGGCACGGTGGGCATCGGCGAGGGCACGACCATTGGCGGGCTTGCCTATGGCGCGGAATCGCCCGAGGGCATGAAGCTGGCCATCGATACCTATTTTGTGCCGCAGATGGTGGGCGCCAACGCCAACCGTGTGCCAGCGCTGATGGCGCGGCTGAACCAGGCCATCCGCGACAACCGCTTTGCCAAGTGCGCG
>Ga0308156_1000382_pt1 | contig 96283 bp, 87 predicted proteins | sample PhyAR2_FD_201041 | JGI IMG/M metagenome (GOLD analysis project Ga0308156, IMG submission 201041) | Phyllosphere microbial communities from UC Gill Tract Community Farm, Albany, California, United States - DLSL A.R2 | ecosystem: Host-associated > Plants > Phyllosphere > Unclassified | place: USA... | reverse complement strand
ACGCATTAAAATTCGGTTTCTTAGGTTTAGCTTTAACTGTAGCTTTCGCATCTTGTAACAATTCAGAGAAAAAAGCTGAAGGTGCTGCAGATTCAGCTTCTGCTTTAGTTGATTCAGCTGCTAACACATTAGATTCAGCTGCTACTAAAGTTGACTCAGCTGCTGCTAAAGTTGATTCAGCTGCTGCTAAAGTTGATTCAGCTGCTACTAAAAAATAATTTAGGACTGAATAACGCATTTGGAAGGCCTTTTATACAAAAGGCCTTTCTTTTTTTCAAAAAACGAAAAATAGGGGTTACCTTTTCAATTTAATAGTATTAACCCTTAAATAACAAGATTTAGAAATATTTTAATTTTAATAAAATGAAAAACGCATTCAAATTCGGTTTCTTAGGTTTAGCTTTAACATTAGCTTTCGCATCATGTGGTGAAACAGCTAAAAAAACTGATGCTGCTACTGATTCAGCTAACGTTGCTTTAGATTCAGCAAACACTCAATTGGATTCAGCAAAAACTGCTGTAGATTCGGCAAAAAGTGCTGTAGATTCAGCTGCTGCTAAAGTTGATTCAACTAAAGCTGCTCACTAATTCTCTGAAATAGAATTTACAAGTATAGAAAAGCTTCCTTCAACAAGGGAGCTTTTTTTATATCTGCACCAATTAAATTGCTAAGCTCCAAGCATTTTTTTACCTTTGCCAAAAATCATTCAATCTATGGCTTTATCATCTTTAACAGCAGTTACGCCTATCGACGGACGCTATTACAATAATACTCATGAACTTTCAGCTTTTTTTTCTGAATTTGCCTTAATAAAATATCGCGTACGGGTAGAAGTCGAATATTTTATTGCATTAAGTGAATCAGGTATTGCTCAATTACAACAGTTTGACAAAACATTAAATGAAAAATTGCGCGATATCTATAGAAATTTTTCTGAAGAAGATGCTATTTGGATCAAGAATACAGAGAAAGTTACAAATCACGATGTTAAAGCTGTTGAATATTTTCTAAAAGATCAGTTTGAAAAATTAGGACTGCAGGATTATCTTGAATTTATCCATTTTGGTTTGACTTCACAAGATATCAATAACACAGCGATTCCACTTTCATGGAAAGAAGCCATCAATGAGAGCTATACACCTGCGATCGAAGAATTGCTTCATGAGTTAAAATCGCTGGCAACTTCCTGGTCAGACATTCCAATGTTGGCACGTACCCATGGGCAGCCCGCCTCTCCAACACGTTTGGGCAAAGAATTTTATGTATTTATCGAACGAATAGAGCGCCAATTACAATTATTGCACCAGGTACCCTATTCAGCCAAATTTGGTGGAGCAACGGGTAATTTCAATGCACACCATGTTGCCTATCCAGCAACCAATTGGGTTGATTTTGGCAATAATTTCGTAAACAATATTTTAGGTTTAGACCGTTCCCAAACGACGACACAAATTGAGCACTATGATAATTTTGCAGCAAGCTGTGATGCATTGAAACGGATCAATACTATTATCATCGATTTATGCCGTGATATTTGGACTTATATTTCGATGGAATATTTTAAGCAAAAAATTACTGCTGGTCAAATCGGTTCTTCGGCTATGCCACATAAAGTCAATCCGATTGACTTTGAAAATGCTGAAGGAAACTTAGGAATTGCAAATGCTGTTTTTGAACATCTTGCAGCTAAGTTACCTATATCGCGTCTTCAACGGGATTTAACAGACTCTACAGTATTACGTAATATCGGCGTTCCTTTTGCACATACGTTAATTGCTATTAAATCGACTTTAAGAGGCTTACGTAAATTGATCTTAAACGAGCAGGCATTGGCCAATGATCTGGAAAATAATTGGGCTGTGGTTGCAGAAGCTTTGCAAACTATATTAAGAAGAGAAGGCTATCCAAAACCATATGAGGCATTAAAAGATCTCACGCGTACAAATACACATGTAACGAAAGAGACCATTGCAACATTTGTTGATCATCTAAATGTATCAGAAGAGGTTAAACAGGAATTGAAAGCGATTAGTCCTGCTAACTATACGGGTGTCAGTTTATAAGCTTTGACTTATAGATGACCTTAAGAAAGCTTCTTTTGACCTATATTTGCTTGGAATAAAAATAGATAATACATGGCTACGATTAACGTATATACAGAGTCTACACCCAACCCTTCTACAATGAAGTTTTTGGTCAATAAATTGTTGATCAATGGTAGTGTGGATTTTCCAAATAAAGAGGCAGCACAAGATTCACCGTTTGCACTTGAACTATTCAAATTTAATTTTGTCAATGGGGTATTCTTTGCAAGTAACTTTGTGACCATTACCAAAACAGAAGATGCGGAATGGGAAGATATTGAAGCCCTGCTCAAAGATTTTGTAAAAGGTGCTGTTGAGTCTGAGCTCGCTGTAAAAACGGTACACCACGATACAGAGGTTAATTTTGAGGGTACCGAAACCGAAGTCAAGATACAACAGGTATTACACGATTATGTAAGACCTGCTGTTGAACAAGACGGTGGTGCTATTCACTATAAATCCTTCAACGAGGGGATAGTAACCGTTGAACTTAAAGGTTCTTGCAGCGGTTGCCCATCTTCGACAGTTACATTGAAAGCAGGTATTGAAGGTTTATTGAAACGTATGGTTCCAGAAGTGACTGAAGTTGTCGCAGAGGCCATGTAATCACTGCTTTTTCAACAGAATAAAAAAGGATTCAGCATTGTACTTTGCTGAATCCTTTTTTTTTCACAATCTCAAGAAAGAATAATCCCTATCCGCCATCTATTTAATACGGCTATTTTAAACCTAATTGACAACTTCAAATGAATCTTTAAGTGGAAGGTTAACAGAAGAATTACCAATAAATAGTTCAAATTTACCGGGCTCAACTGTCCAGTTATTGTGCTGATCCAAAAGTTCAAGGTGGGCTGGTAAGATAGTAAACTGTATGGTCTTCTTCTCCCCTGGATTAAGTTCAACTTTTTCGAATCCACGCAAATCCATCTCATAGGTCGTTACCGAAGACAGTACATCTTTGATATAAAGCTGTACAACTTCAGCACCTTTTCTCTTCCCTATGTTTTCAACATCAACCGAAACTTTGATAGAATCTGTTGGTTTAATCTGTTTCTTTGTGAGTTGCAAATTAGAGAAATTAAAATCCGTGTAGCTTAGGCCATAGCCAAAAGGATATAAAAATCCAACAACGCGACTATTCCCCCATCCATTAGGGCCAACCCCGGGCTGTCCAGCCTGTGCTGCAGGCTTCGTTGGAAAATTCATCTCAACCTGTCCGACCGACTTTGGGAAAGAAATGGGTAATTTTCCACTGGGATTATACTCCCCAAACAACATTCCTGCGAGCACATTTCCAGATTGATTGCTCAGAAACCAGCTTTCCACAATTGCAGGTAAATACTTATTTTCCCAATTGACAGAAAGAGGGCGACCATTGACAAGGACCAAAACAATAGGTTTACCTGTTTCTTTCAATTTCATCAAATAGTCACGTTGCTTACCTGGTAAATTTAGATCTGATCTCGACCGACTTTCACCGACTTCCCGTTCCGACTCACCCATCACAGCTATGATCAGGTCTGACTCTTTACCGAGACGAACGCCCTCTGCCATAGTATCCATTTCCTCGCTTGACAGAGCTGTTGGAATAATCTCGCTCTCCGGCCAATTTTTATCCACTACGTCTACCCCTTTGGTATAATCAACCCGAAGTGCCTTTGTTTTTGCATAATTTATGATTCCATCTTTGATTGTAGTGATCGGATTATTGGAAGGCCCATATCGACTTGTCGTATAATTTGTTGCTTCTGCCATTGGCCCCGTCACCAAAATCCGCCTGTATTTATTCACGTCTATCGGAAGTATATTTTGTTCATTTTTCAGGAGAACAATAGATTCTTTATTCATCTGCAGAGAAATTTCCTCATCCGCTGGCGTATGCACTTTTGTATCGGCAATAGCTGCATCTTCTCGCAATGGATGATCAAATAGTCCGAGTTTAAATTTCACGGTCAGGACTTCACGAACCCGTTGATCCAATATTTTGATATCGAGGCCACCCTCGTTGATCAATTCCATTAATGGCGTTAAATAGGTACTTGGCGGGTCGAAATTCGTCCGCACATTCAGCCCTGCCTCCAGCGCCTGTTTAATAGCCTCTTTATAACTTGCCGCAACGTGGTGTTTATTATAAATAAACTCCAAGGCCTCACTGTCGGACACCACATAACCTTCAAAACCATAATCTTTACGTAATAAATCCTGTAAGAAATAGCTGCTAGCTGATACAGGTACACCATCATAATCATTATAACTGCTCATGACCCCCAACGGTTTGGCTTCCTTTATGACCCTTTTAAAGGGGTACAAGTGCAGAGAATGCATTTCACGAAAGCCAACATGAGGATCTGTGCGTGCATTTCCATCTCTTCCACCTTTAGGCACAGAATAGACTGCATAGTGTTTCAATGTAGAGGCGACACCATTTTGCTGAATTCCTAGAACAACTTGTTTCCCCATCTCGGCGATATGAAATGGATCCTCGCCATAGGTTTCAACAACTCTTCCCCAGCGCGGATCTCTAGAAACATCAAGAATAGGCGTATAGACGTTGGTATAACCTAAGTACTTGGCTTCTCTTCCAATCGTCTCCCCTGCTTTACGCACAAGTGCGGTATTCCATGTACTTCCAATATTGATCGGTGCAGGTAAAGAGGTCGCCCGATCGTGGTTGAGTCCATGAATACCTTCGTTTGTAAAGTCGACCGGAATACCAAGCCTTGTATTTTCCACAAACCATTTTTGAACATTATTTAGTGCTTGCGCGTGGCGGCTAAAGGGGTATGAAAATGAACTTTTTGCAGATTTATTATAAGCTAAGCTATTTAACATTTCGTCGATATTGGCCAAGCCATATTTCCAGATCTCTTGAACCCAAGCCGCTGTAGGCTGTTCATCTTTCAAGACCCTTCCGTAGCCATAGAGCGTAACTGTCTGATTGGCCTTCTCTTGAATAGTCATCTGACTTAACAGATCTTCCACACGGTTGGCTATTTCCTGTTTGGGGTCTTCATAGATATCCTTTTTCCCATTTTTGTTGAAATCGATCCAATCCTTATGGTAAATGTTGATGTGCTGGGCAGAAGAATGCAAATAAAGGGCTGAGAGTGCTGAAATAATAAGGTAGCTTTTGAGTTGATTAGGCATTATGCTGAAAATTGTTGGTTTTATAAAGTATGAGCAAGGTACAAAAAAAATAAAAATCTCAGATCAACCATATCATCGTTTCGGAATAAGTCAATATAAATTCATTTTTTAACAAGCATCTAGCTTAAAAATAGTTAACTTTACGACCAATTGTGAAACCAACAAAAAAAATGAGTGCAGATATTAACAAACTAGAACAAATTGCATCGCAGGTAAGACGTGATATCGTACGTATGGTACACGCTTGTCAATCAGGACACCCAGGTGGTTCGTTAGGTTGTACAGATTACTTTGTGGCGCTTTATTTCAATGCAATGAAACGTAATCCTTCCTTTGACATGGATGGAAAAGGAGAAGATCTATTCTTCCTGTCAAATGGGCACATCTCGCCTGTATTTTACAGTACATTGGCGCATGCTGGATATTTTGAAGTGAGCGAATTAGCAACGTTCAGAAAAATCAACTCCAGACTTCAAGGTCACCCGACAACACACGAAGGCCTTCCGGGCATCCGCATTGCTTCGGGATCATTGGGCCAAGGATTATCTGTTGCAATTGGAGCCGCACAGGCAAAAAAATTGAATAAAGACAATAATCTAGTTTATGTTTTAATGGGTGATGGCGAATTGCAGGAGGGCCAAGTTTGGGAAGCTGCAATGTACGCACCACACAACAAAATCGACAATTTGATTGCTACAGTTGACTATAACAAAGCGCAAATTGACGGATCTACAGATCAAGTATTATCTCTTGGTGATCTACGTGCAAAATGGGAAGCTTTTGGATGGGATGTTATGGAAATTGCCAAAGGCAATGACATGAATGCTGTTGTTGCTGGCCTAGCAGAAGCTAAATCGCGTACAGGAAAAGGCAAACCGGTCATTATTCTGATGCATACAGAAATGGGAAGCGGTGTTGATTTTATGATGGGTTCTCATAAATGGCATGGTGTCGCTCCGAATGACGAACAACTGGCGTCGGCGTTGAATCAGCTTACAGAAACTTTAGGAGATTACTAGAATGAAAAAATATACTTATACAGAGTCAAAAGATACACGTTCGGGATTTGGTGCAGGCTTATTGGAAGCAGGAAAGCAAGATGAGAATGTAGTTGCATTATGTGCTGATTTGATCGGTTCATTAAAAATGAACGATTTTATCAAAGAATTTCCAGAGCGTTTTTTCCAAATCGGTATTGCTGAGGCAAATATGATGGGTATTGCTGCCGGACTGACTATCGGTGGTAAAATCCCATTCACAGGTACGTTCGCAAATTTCTCAACTGGACGTGTTTACGATCAGATTCGCCAATCGATTGCTTACTCGGATAAAAATGTGAAAATTGCTGCCTCACACGCCGGTCTAACGTTAGGTGAAGATGGTGCAACTCACCAAATTTTAGAGGATATCGGATTGATGAAAATGCTACCAGGAATGACGGTTATCAATCCTTGTGATTTCAATCAAACAAAAGCGGCTACCATTGCGGCTGCAAAATATGAAGGACCAGTTTATTTACGTTTCGGTCGTCCTGTAGTTCCTAACTTCACAGCTGCTGATCAGGAGTTTATCATTGGCAAAGCTGTGTTATTAAACGAAGGAACAGATGTAACAATCATTGCTACCGGTCACTTAGTATGGGAAGCCATTCAAGCTGGTGAGAAATTGGCTGAATTAGGAATCAATGCTGAGATTATCAATATTCACACAATCAAACCTTTGGATGAGGAGGCTATCTTGAAATCTGTTGCGAAGACAAAATGTGTCGTAACGGCAGAAGAGCACAATCGTCTAGGCGGTTTAGGTGATAGCGTTGCCCAGGTACTTACACGAGAGCTACCTACTCCACAAGAGTATGTTGCCGTGAATGACAGCTTTGGAGAATCTGGTACACCAGCTCAATTGATGGAAAAATACGGTTTGAATGCAGATGCGATTGTTGCTGCAGCTCAAAAAGTAATCAAAAGAAAATAACAAAACTACGCAGGTCAATATATGGATGACGCTTTAATTATAGCAAAATTCGCAGAAGAGAGTACGCGAGAAGAAGCTTTCCGTTTATTGTTGAAGAAATATCAACAGAAGATTTATTGGCATGTGCGAAGAATGGTCATCGATCATGACGATGCAGACGATGTAGTACAGGATATCTTTGTGAAAGTATGGAAGAATCTTGGAAACTTCCGTGAAGATTCACAATTATACACCTGGCTTTATCGTATTGCAACGAATGAATGTATCACCTTCTTAAATAAGAAAAAGCAAAAGCAGAACGTGTCGTTGGATGACGACACGACTGCTTATCTGGCAGAGACACTTGCAGATGGCAACTACTTTAATGGTGATAGAGCCCAAATGAAATTACAACAGGCTTTACTTACCTTACCAGAGAAGCAGAAATTGGTCTTTAATATGAAATATTTTGAAGACATGAAATATGAGGAGATTTCAGCAGTACTCGGAACAAGTGTTGGTGCACTAAAAGCCTCCTATCATTTGGCCGTCAAAAAAATAGAGTCTTTTTTTAACAATCATGATTAAACCTTTTAGCGAAATTAGGTTCTAACAGATACTATGAAGGAAAATGGCACATATCATGATGGGCTGGAGCCTACCAATCTTCCAGCATCATTGCGTGAAAATCCATTTGGCGTACCTGAAAATTATTTCAACGATTTAGAATCAAAAATAATTACACAAGTCAAATTGATCGAATGCAAGGACGAATCCATCTTTGAGGTTCCAGAAGGATATTTTGATAACCTGTCTGACGCCATCATGTGCAAAGTAGCGGAAGACAATTTAAAAAATCAAGTTTCTTCTGATGGCTTTGAAATCCCATCACAGTATACTTCCGAATTAACTTCAACGATCTTCAATCGCGTTGCTGAAGACAGGTTAAAAGAAACGATTGCATCAGATGGATTTACAATACCTTCTGGTTACAATCAATCCCTTGAAAATTCCATCTTCGCCCGCATTTCTGAAGATAGATTAAAAGAAACGATTACATCTGATGGATTTACTATACCTTCTGATTACAATCAATCCCTTGAAAATTCTATCTTCACCCGTATCGCTGAGCAAAAATTAAAGGAAACTATTTCTACTGATGGTTTCACCATTGCAACTGGCTATGAGGAGACATTAGAATCGGCTATTTTTGCACGTATTGCTGAAGAAGAATTAAAAGAATCGATTGTTGAGCCAGGATTTGGGCTTCCACAACATTACTTTGAAACGCTTTCGGACAGAATTATTAACGCTGTACAGGAACCTGAAAAAGGTAATACGCCTATCCATCAAATAGGAAAACCGAAAAAATGGTATGCTCGCTATGCTGTTGCTGCATCTTTTGCTGCCATGTTGAGCATAGGAGGATATTGGGGCTATCAATATCAACAACAAAATGCTACTCCTGTGGAAACTGTTGCAGAAGAGCAATTGAGCCAGCATTTATCGGAAATTCCTAAGCAGGAGATCATCAATTACCTTGCTGCATCAGCTTCTGGTGATGATATGATCTATATGTCTCAGTATACTGATGAAACAAATCTCCCTACAAAGGGATTTGGGAGCAATATATCTAAACAAGAAATAGAAGATTATCTAAACTATACCTTATAATGATGTTCAATAGAAAAAACATATGGATAACATTGTTCTTTAGTATATTTTCTATTGCCTTGGGCTTTGCACAAGACAAAAATCGATTTCAAGCTATAGAAAATGAAAAGATAGCTTACATTACTAAAGAACTAGATTTAACTCCAAGAGAGGCTCAGCAATTCTTCCCGCTCTATAACGAGTATAGCCAGACATTGTGGGATATCAGGAAAGAGAAGTTGAATGGTGCTCCTAAAAATAGTTTCAGAGGCGGTTCCAGGGATGTGTTGCAATACGATGCAAAGGAAGTAGAAGTCAAAAAAGAATACCGTGCCAAATTTGCAAAGGTCATAGGTAATGCCCGGGCATCCCAATTTTTTGAAGTAGAACAGGAATTTAGAGAACATCTATACAAATCCTTACAGAATAGAAGAAAATAATCCGGAAAATAAAAAAGAAGTCTTGAAGACTTCTTTTTTATTTTCGGACATTTGTAAGATCATGTTAAGCAACAGAGAATTATTTTTAATGAATACCGCTCAAACGTCTAGCTCACCTAGATTAGTTGAAGTGGTTAAGGCGGAAGGGGTCTACCTTTACGGCCCCAATGGAGAAGAATACATGGACCTGGTCTCCGGTTTTAATGTCAGCAATATAGGTCATCGTCATCCGAAGGTTCTGGAAGCCATCAAATCACAGTTGGATCAATATTTACATGTCACCGTGTATGGTGAATTTGTACAGGCCCCTCAGGTGCAGTTTGCAACAGAATTACTTGCAGAACTCCCAGCTAGTTTTCAATCGGTATACCTCACCAACAGCGGTACGGAAGCGGTAGAAGGCTCCATGAAAATAGCAAAGAAATATACGGGGCGCAAACAGATTATCGCGGCGAAAAAAGCGTATCATGGAAGTACCCAAGGTGCGCTCAGTCTTATTGGAAACGACGAGTATCGTAAAGCGTATGCTCCACTCCTACCCGAAATTGATTTTATCCAGTTTAATGACCTGGAAGATCTGACAAAGATTACCGAACAAACTGCTGCTGTTATCCTCGAAGCTATTCAAGGGGAAGCTGGTGTTCGGGTACCCGATATTGCTTATATGCAAGCCGTCAGAAAACGCTGTGATGAAACAGGTACCCTACTGATCTTTGATGAAATCCAAACTGGTTTTGGCCGTACAGGCCGTCTCTTTGCTTTTGAACATTTTGCTATCGTTCCGGATATTCTCATGCTCGCTAAAGGCATCGGTGGCGGTATGCCGTTAGGCGCATTTGTCGCTGCCAAAGAAGTGATGGATGTAATCAAGGACAATCCCATGCTTGGGCATATTACCACTTTTGGGGGACATCCTGTAAGTTGTGCAGCGGCACGAGCTTCACTTGCTGTCATCAAAGAAGAAAAACTGGTCGAGCAAGTAGAACGAAAAGCTCTTTTATTTAGAGAGAAGCTCAAGCATCTTGCAATCAAAGAAATCCGAGGATTAGGTCTTATGATGTGTCTACAGTTGGATTCTTTTGATCAAGTTTACAACGTCAGCAAGTACTGTGCAGAAAACGGCGTTATGATAGACTGGTATCTGCACTGTGAAACAGCACTGCGTGTGGCTCCTCCATTGACGATTACCGATTTTGAAATCGAAAAAGCTTGTAACATCATTATAAAAGGTTTGGAAAAATATGCTTAAAGTACGTAACTTTAAGCATAACAAAAACCTAATAATGAACACAAACCGCAGATCTTTTATCAAAAAAAGCATTATTGGCACTGGCTTATTGACTGGCGCCAATTTACTGGGAAACGATGTATTCGCGCACGAATCAACAGCTAATTCCCCAAAAATCAGTTTAAATAACGACGACATTATTTTATTTCAGGGCGATTCCATTACAGACGTAGGTCGCGATAGAAATAACAAAAATGCCAATGATACAGCAGCATTGGGCCACGGTTATGCCTTGCTGGCCGCCAGTCAACTTTTAAATAAATATCCTGCAAAGAAGCTAAAGGTTTATAATACAGGTATCAGTGGAAATCGGGTACCCGATCTTCAAAAACGCTGGCAGGAGGATACGCTGGCAATTAAACCAACTGTATTAAGCATCTTAATCGGTGTAAACGATTTCTGGCGAACAATCGACCGGGGAGCGCAAACGACCGTTGAGGAATATAAATCCCAATATAAACAGTTGTTACAGGAAACACTTCAAAAGCTTCCAAATGTCAAATTGATCATTGGAGAACCCTTTGCGGTGAAAGGAGTCGGACATATCACTGACGCTTGGTATCCTAAATTTTTAGCTTACCAGGAATCTGCCCGGGATATCGCAAAAGAATTCGGGGGGATTTTAATTCCCTATCAAAAAATATTTGACAATGCCCAAAAGAGTGCGCCTGGTGCCTATTGGGCAGCAGATGGCGTGCATCCCACACTTGCTGGGGCACAGATGATGGCATCCGCATGGATGGACTGTATTAAATAGTAGAGAAACAGGAAGAAAAAGAGTGGATGTTTTGACCATCCACTCTTTTTTCTTAAAGGGTATATCTATTGGTTCGTGTTTTTCATTAAAGTATCAACGAACTCACTATGCCCGTTTATTGAGAAGTATTTAGTATCACTAACTTCAATGGAACCCGCGGCACTAAGTTATGGAACAGAAAAAACATTCTGTTCGCTTTTCGAGCTGTTGATGCTCGCAAACAATCGTCAAGTGTTTTTGTCTAACATATATGTGTGAAATGACCTGTGACCTAAATTTCTTTATAAGGTGTTTTTTGTAAATCAGGCAGAAAGTAGGCCACGATACCAATCAATGGAAGATAAGAACAGAGATGGTAGATAAACTCGATGGAAGTATGGTCTGCTTGCCACCCAAGTACAGCCGAGCCAATCCCTCCCATTCCAAACGCGAAACCGTAAAATAAGCCTGATACCATACCTAACTTTTTAGGTAACAGTTCTTGTGCGTAAACGATAATTGCCGGGAAGGCCGAAGATAATATTAAACCGATCATTACAATTAATACACCGGTCATCGTAAGGCCGACATAAGGTAATGCCAGTGCAAATGGCGCTACACCCAAAACGGAGAACCAGATAACGTATTTACGGCCAAATCGATCGCCAAATGCACCACCCAATAAGGTTCCCACCGCAACCGCTATCAGAAAATAAAATAGATAAACTTGTGCTTCCACTTCATTAATTCCAAATTTCTTTATTGTATAAAACTGAAAGTAGTTTGTAATGCTTGCTATATAGAAGTATTTTGATACGATCAATAATAGGAGTATAATTACGGTCATAACGATCCGACTATTGGGCAAATCAGGAACTCTTATTGTTCTCTTCGTTGATTTTGCTGTATTTTGAAGTCTTTTTTTATACCAAGAACCGATATAATACGATATGAATTGGCCTAAAATTGTGAATAAGCACATCCAGGCAATTGCCTGCTGGCCTCTCGGCAAAACTAAGAAAGCAACAATGATTGGCGCCATAGCGGTACCGGCGTTCCCGCCGATCTGAAAAATAGACTGCGCCATACTTCTCCGTCCCCCTGAAGCCATGTAAGCAACGCGAGAAGATTCGGGATGAAATATCGAAGAACCTATCCCTACAAGAAAAACAGAAAATAAGATCCATTCATAGCTATGTGCTTTAGAAAACAAAAGCATACCGAGGAGCGAAAAAGACATTCCTATAATCTGCGAATATGGAACAGGGTGTTTATCTGTAAATGAGCCTACAACTGGTTGAAATATGGAGGCGGCAATTTGATACACCATCGTAATCATTCCAACCTGAGAAAAACTCAGATGATGCTCTTCTTTAAGTAAGGGGTAAGTTGCAGGTATCACAGCTTGAATCATATCATTCAACAGATGCACCATACTTACGGCAAACAAAATCGAAAAAATAGGTCTAGTTGCTTTCTCTTTTATCATGATTTCGCTAAAAATTAAAAAGGTCGATTTTCTCAAATCAACCTACACTATCTTCATATAACTATACTACACGTACCAATAATCCCTTCAGATACTCGCCTTCGGGAAATGATGCCCGCACAGGATGATCTTCAGGTTGGTGAAATTGTCTAATAAACTGAATTTCCTTACCAGCATCCAATGCTGCCCAAGCAAGCACCTGTTTAAAGGTGTCCATGTCCATCGCACCTGAGCAAGAAAAAGTCGCTAATAATCCACCACTGTTTAGTAGCATTAATCCACGACGGTTCAAGTCTTTATAAGCCCGTGATGCTCTCTCTAAAGCGGATCGAGAAGGAGCATATTTGGGTGGATCCAAGACGATCAGATCAAATTTCTCACCTTCATCAATGAATTTTCGCAATTGTTTATTTACATCAGACAATATTGCTTTGTGCCGCTCCGGTTCAAAACCGTTTTCAGCAATATTCTTTTCTAATGTCTCAATAGCTAAAGCCGAGCTATCTACGGATACGACTTCTGATGCTCCGTTTTTCAAGCTATTTAATGTAAAGCCCCCAGAATAGCAAAAGCAGTCTAGGACTCGTTTATTTGAAACGTAATTGGCTGTCAGCTGACGGTTTTCACGTTGGTCGCAATAGAATCCGGATTTTTGTCCATCGATAATATTAACCTTATAATGAATACCATTTTCGATAACGTCGACAAACTCAGACGGAAGCTCACCATGCAAAAGACCATTTGTATCGGGAAGCCCCTCATGTTCACGTGATTTCAGGTCGCTCCGCTCATAGATTCCTTTAGGTTGCAATAAGGCATTCAGTTCATCGATAATAATTGATTTGACTTTTTCAACCCCTACAGCGTGAACTTGAATGGAAATAAAATCAGCATATTTATCTACAATCAGTCCAGGAAGGAAATCTGCTTCTGCAAAAATCAGACGTAAAGTATTCGTAACGCCTTCTTGTAACAGATGCTGTCTTGCAGCTACTGCCTTTTGAATACGAGCTCGCCACCAATCTGCATCAATCTGTGCTTGAGGATTCCATTCCAACAGGCGAATGGCTACACGTGAGCTATTGTGAAATAGACCATAGGCTATAAATTCACGTTCAGCATTGTAAACGCTAACAACTTCGCCATCTTCAATTTTATCGGACAATGATTTAATTGCTCCAGAAAATACCCAAGGATGCAAGTGCCAGGCAGCCTTATCCTTACCCTTATTCAAATAAACTGATTTCATTGTTGCAAAATTAACGTAATAATTCGACATCCCGACGAAACTTTCCGGATAAAACAATCCAAGAATTTTAATTACTTCTGTATAAAAATAAAAAGGGCTCCTAAAGGAGCCCTCGGCGTTTAGTTATGGTTGATTAGATATTTTTTAAACGCTTCAAAATCTACTTTCAAAGGTTCCGCTAATTTTTCTTTTCCCTGCAATGCTTCTGCACCGGCAGGCAACACTATTTTTTCGAATACATCTGTAGCTATTGCATCAGGGAATTTGCAGGGATGTGCTGTGGATAAGAAAACCGACGCATACTGACCCGGATTTTCTTTCGCATAAGATCGGGCACCAAGCCATGCGATTGCCGTATGAGGACAGGCGATGTACCCGAATTCTTCAAATAGTTCTTGCATCCCTTTTTTTGTTTCTTCATCTGTAAAAGTATAGGAAGAGAGCATATTTTTTAATTCGGCCACGTTACCACCAAAAAGATCCTGGATACGTACCCAGTTACTCGGATTCCCAACATCCATTGCGTTGCTTAATGTCTGAATAGAAGGCAGTGGCTCATATTTACCAGAGGAAAGAAATCTGGGTACGGTATCATTGACGTTTGTCGCAGCGACGAAATGCTTTACAGGAAGTCCCATTTTATAAGCCAATAGACCTGCTCCAATATTACCAAAATTACCACTCGGTACTGTAAATACGACTTCATTAATTCCCTGTGATTTCAATTGTGCATACGCATAAAAATAATAGAATGTCTGTGGGATCAATCTTGCAATATTAATTGAATTAGCGGATGTCAAACGTAGCACATTGTTGAGTTCAGTATCGCTAAAAGCCTGTTTTACCAATGCCTGGCAATCGTCAAACGTTCCTTCTACTTCAATCGCCCTTATATTCTGACCATTGGTGGTTAACTGTAATTCCTGCACGTCAGAGACTTTACCTCTGGGGTATAAGATCGTTACACGAGTCCCTTCTACACCGAGGAAGCCTAAAGCAACGGCGCCACCAGTATCACCGGATGTTGCAACAAGAACATCCAGTAATTTATCGTCCGTTTTTGAAAAATAACCCATGACCCTACTCATAAACCGAGCTCCAAAATCTTTGAAGGCATAAGAAGGTCCATGAAATAGTTCAAGCACGGCCGTACTGTCTGTCAAGAATTTTACGGGAGCGCCAAAATTAATGGCATCGTTCACTATCTGCTTTAGGTCGGCTTTGGGTATATCATTTCCCAATAGGGTAAAAGCAACTTCAAAAGCAATCTCCTGTAAGGAGTATTGCTGTATATTCTTAATGAACAGGGGATCTAAGTGGGGGATCTCCTCTGGCATATACAGTCCTTTATCGGCAGGTAGCGAATTGAAGACTGCGTCTTTAAAGGACACTTCTAATGCTTTATTATTTGTACTATAAAATTTCATATGCTAATAATCTGTTTTAAAGGGCATATGGAGTATCCAGTTATCTTCATTTGTGTTTTAGAAAGTGGATATTCCATTTAATTATCTTCTTTTGGGGTAGTGATCGATTAAAATCCGATTTCATCACCCTTGATTCTATCAGTAAATATATTTCAATCTAATACTCTCGGTCCTTCCACATTAACACGGGAAACGTAACCAAAACTTTCTATCTCATTTTCTTTGAGGTGTGCCTGAATTTTATCCGCGATATCCCTTGCTATGCTTTCGTCCCGTGTTATTGCTACAACGGAAGGACCGGACCCAGAAATACCGAAACTCAATGCCCCGTTTTTCAGCGCAATTTCTTTCATCTCATAAAACTGAGGAATTAAAATTGCACGGGTTGGTTCTATAAGAATATCTTTCATGCTTCTTGCGATAAGGTCATAGTCTTCTTTGAATAAAGCAGCTACTAACCCAGCAATATTTCCCCATTGGGTCACAGCATCTTTTAATAATACTTTATCCTTTATCAGTTGCCTTGCGTCGCGCGTCGGAACATCCACCTGGGGAAAAACAACTGCTGCAACAAGTTCTTTTGGTGAAGGAATGGAAATAACATCCAAGGGTTCATTTCCCCGGATCAATGTTATGCCCCCATAAAGTGCCGGAGCAACGTTATCGGCGTGCCCTGTTCCACAGGCCAAACGTTCACCTTCCACACAGAATGGCAACAATTCTTCTTTAGTCAACGGATTGCCAAGCATGGTATTTATGGCAAAAAGTCCTGCGACGGTGCTTGCCGCACTGGATCCTAATCCCGAACCAATAGGCATATGTTTATGTAACTCAATTTCGACCCCTACCTTTGACGAAATATTCAATGCCTGTAGTAGATATTGAACACAGGCCGAAACAGTATTCTTGCCGGGATCCAACGGCAGTCTTCCATCGTCGCCTGTAATTGTCCGGATTGTAACTCCCGGCTGTTGCGTTCGCCTCATAACCACTTCATCGCCGGGTTCTTCGACAGCGAATCCCAATATATCAAAACCACAGATCATGTTTGCGACAGTTGCAGGTGCAAAGACCCGAACTTCCGACAGCATGTTGTCTAAATTGATTACTTTATCCTTCAGATATTCTACATTTAAATTATTGGCCATCACGTAATAATTATTTTTCCTTGTTTTTATGCTCCAACATTTACCAAATCTGCAAATACACCTGCTGCTGTCACCTCAGCCCCTGCTCCAGGCCCCTTTACGACCAGAGGACGTTCCTTATAGCGTTCTGTAGTAAATGATATAATATTATCGCTACCTGATAATGCATAAAAAGGGTGGTTTTCATCAACAAACTGAATTGAAATAGAGACCTTTCCATTTTCCAGTTTTCCGATATAACGGATGACTTTATTTTCATCGGCAGCCTTCTTCTTCATTTCTTCGAAATATCCATTTTCCCGTTGCAGTTCTGTATAAAAAGAATCTACTGTATCCGCTTTCAAACATGCTGGCGGTAAAATTGCACCAAGGTCCACATCTTCTGCTTCAATGGCATATCCGGCATCTCTTGCTAAGATTAGCATTTTACGCATAAAATCTATGCCTCCTAAATCATCCCTTGGATCTGGTTCAGTATATCCCAGTTCCTGCGCCTGTTTTACCACATTATAGAAGGAAGCATCCGCTTTAAAATTGTTAAAAATATAGGATATTGTTCCGGAGAGGATAGCTTCAATCTTCACTATACGGTCACCGCTCAGCATCAAATCTTTAAGAACTCTGACAATAGGTAACCCTGCGCCTACATTGGTTTCATAAAAGAAATCTACACCGTGTTTATGCGCCGTATCCCGGAGGGTCTTATACTGTTCATATTTTCCTGAATTGGCAATTTTATTACAAGTGACAATCGAAATATTGGATTTAAAAATATCTTCATAGTAGGTCGCTGGAAGTTTACTGGCCGTATTATCAATAAATACACAGTTTGGTAAATTCAGTGTTTTCATCCGCTCAACAAATAATGCTAAGTCTGATTCGGTTCCATTCTTAGCGAGCTCATCGGACCAATTACTTAAGTCGACGCCTTCGGTATTAAAAAGCATTTTACGGCTATTTGAAATTCCGACAACCTTAATTTCAATATCATTCTTATCCAGCAGGAAATCGTGTTGATTTTCCAATTGTTTAAATAACGTTGCACCGATATTACCGGTACCGATATTAAATACATGCAACGTTTTCTTTAATTCCGCGAAAAAGGCGTCGTGCACAGCGTTGAGTGCTTTAGCCAAATCACCTTTACCAATAATAACAGATATATTGTATTCAGATGATCCTTGAGCAATAGCACGAACATTGATCCCGTTACGGCCCAGAGCGGCAAATAACCGCCCGGACATGCCAGGTGTTCTTTTCATATTTTCACCCACAATGGCCAAAACAGATAGATTATCCTCGATCGCCGGAACGACCAGTTTATTGGCTTGAATTTCCAATTCAAATTCCACTTCGATCAATTGTATCGCGCGTTTGGCATCGGATGGATTTACAGCAAATGTGATGCTATGTTCTGAAGAAGACTGTGTGATCAGGACAACATTGATCTGTTCTCTAGCCAGGAGTGTAAAAAGCCGTCCACTAAAACCCGATTTACCAATCATACCCGATCCACTCAGGTTGATTACCGAGATATCCGAGATAGAAGAAATTCCCTTTATTGGGAGCGCAGTTTTTCCACTATCAAACTGAATTACTGTTCCGGAGAAATCTGGTTCAAAAGTATTACGAATAACGATCGGTATCTTCTTTAAAAAGGCCGGAATCATAGTCGGCGGGTAAATCACCTTCGCTCCAAAATACGATAGCTCCATGGCCTCTGTGTAAGATAATACCGGTAGTGAAAAAGCTTTCTTCACAATCCGTGGATCAGCAGTTAGCATGCCATTTACATCCGTCCAAATTTCGATCGCTCTAGCATCGAGTATCGACCCGAAAATAGCTGCGGTATAATCCGAGCCCCCTCTTCCTAATGTTGTGATACGTCCATTTTCGTTACTACCAATGAAACCAGTGACAAACAGAAGTTTATCGCTATGCGTGATGTATAGGGATTTCACCAATTGCTCCGTTAAAACTTCATTTAAATGAGCATTACCAAAATTTGAATCAGTTTTCACGTAATGGGAGGCATCTACAAATAGAGACTCAGGAATATACTGCTCCATAACCTTAGACACCATATAATTTGAACAACGTTCTCCATAACTAAGGATCAAATCCTTGCTTTGATTGCTTAGTTCCTTTAATGCAAAAATTCCTTGGAGAAGGTCCTCTATTTCGTTAAAAAATAGTTTCAGTTTTGTAAATACAGGATTTTGGTATTTCACTGCCAGAAGCTCTTTAACCACCGTAAAATGCTTATCTTCCAAGGATTTTAGGCCATCGGAAAAGGACTTTCCCTCCGCAGCATCCTCCGCCAACTGGGTAAGCAGGTTTGTTACACCCGACATCGCTGACAATACAACTAATGGCTTTTCCTTTGCATCGTAAGATTTTTTAACAATACTTAGGACCGCCTTAAGACTTTCTACTGTGCCAACCGATGTTCCTCCAAATTTTAAAACTTTCATACTGTTTTATACTGTTTGTTTAGATTGATGATTTTTATGATAAAAAAGAAGCGCTTTCCTTTTGTCGAGGAAAGCGCTTCTAAATATTGTGTCTACAATTATATACAACGAAACTACTTCCTCCTAAGTTTTATCCCGGTGGTAATAATAATCGACGTAATAATTGTATTTGTGTTCATTGCTTTTGCTTATGTTTTGTAAATATAGAACAAATATTATCACTTTACCAAAGAAAATTAATATTTTTTTTAAGATTCACAACAGGAAACCCAATAGAGTGGCATTCTATCATAATAGTAATGTTTTTAGATGTAGCAAAAGATCTACTTTGTGTAGTCAATGATTGACAGTGCTATTAATTTACAATATGCCCAAAATGAACTTTAGCAAGATGTTAAAATTGTTAAAATTTCGTTAAATACCTTAAAATAAATTTGACCTTAAACTGATATTGTATTATATTCGCAACAGTGCTGTCCAAAATAGATGACAGTGTTGAATTTTAAAAGTTAAATGTTGTACAAAAAAGCGATTTAATGAAAACAAAGAAATTTATAGCGTCAATGCTATTTATCGGCTTATGTCTAGTGTCGCAGGCACAAACCAACAGAAACTCCAAACCAGAATCAGATCCTGATAACCTAGCGAAAGAATACTTTTCACAAATCATGGGAGTTGCAGTCTCAGCAACAACAAATACCAAACTTTATCAATTTGTTTATGAATGGCTAGGTACTCCATACCGTTTAGGGGGAGATTCAAAAAGAGGCATTGATTGTTCTAAATTTTCTTATGAATTATACGATAAAGTGTTTAACACTTCATTAGGGTATAATAGCAGAAATCAGTATTCTCAAGTCAAAACTGTTGAAAAGAATGAACTTAAAGCAGGTGATTTGGTATTCTTCAAAATTAGAAGTAAAAGTATCACACACGTGGGGGTCTATATCGGGGACAATAAATTTGCACATGCATCTTCGAGCAAAGGTGTCATGATCAGCAATTTGGATGAGCCTTACTGGCGACGTTATTATTACAATGGAGGTCGTTTACCAGAAGATAATAGATCGCTTACCGCGGAAATATTAAAAGCAGAAAAAGATAATAAATTGAATTAATAAAAATTGATTTGATGTCTGACAAGTCCAAAACGTTTAACTCGTTTTGGACTTTTTTTATACAATATAATATCCTATTTTTACCCTATAATCATCGGAATACTATTATGTCTTCAAAGAAAACGCTCATCTTAAATAAAGAACAAATAAAACAAAAATCTATTCGGATTGCCTATCAAATTTTGGAAGACAATTTTGAGGATGAAACGCTTGTATTGGTAGGAATTGCTGACCGGGGTTATGTATTTGCGCAACGTCTACAGGCGATCTTGCAGGACATTTCAGACAAGGAAATCCTGTTGATTAAGGTCACTATGAAAAAAACCAGCCGGTCGTTAAGTGCAAGCACAGACTTGCCTGTTGATATAGCAAAAGATAAGACGATTATTCTCGTTGACGATGTGCTCAATAGCGGCAGAGCATTAGCTTATGGATTAGGTGTATTCCTGAATGTTCCACTTAAGAAAATGAGAACGGCTGTATTAATTGACAGAAGCCACCATAAGTTTCCCATATTTAGTGACTACTATGGAACGAAGCTTTCCACGATATTAAGAGAACACGTTACTGTTACTCTCGAAGAATTCGATAACGAAGAAGATGCAGCATGGTTAGTCTAAACCATGCTGTTATTTTTTTGAAACTTTCAATTTCATTCCCGGCTTAATCCGATTTCCACTTAAATCGTTTTCACTTTTAAGCCGACCGACCGAGGTTCCATTTTTATCTGCAATCTCAGATAATGTATCGCCTTTCTTCACAACATAATACGCTGTACGCGTAGCATTAGAGGCACGCTGTTGGCTCTTCTTTGAAGATCTTTCCGTATTACGCGCTAATTTGGCACTTACAAAATCATCCTCCTTTTTTATCAGTAGATTTTGCCCAGGGACAATCTGATTGCCACGCAGGTTATTCCAGGATTTTATATCCTGTACGGTTACTTCAAACTTATCAGCGATTGAAGCAAATGTCTCCCCAACTTTAACTTTATACCTGCCATTTTGAATGGATTCTCCTAAATTTTCAGCCTGACTGCTATTTACCGAAGGTACTGGCGTATTAAGAGCGGCATACAATTCCTCTGTGGCTATCTTTTTATCAACCACAGGTAAAACTAGTCGCAATGGAGAGTCTTCCGTACCGTTTAATACATTCTTTTTAAAACTGGGGTTCAATGCACGTAATGTCTCTTTTGACACATGCAGAGCATCCGCTATTTGATTCAGTGAAATCCGTTTATTGATATCCAATGACTGTGTCCGCAGTGAAAGTTCGGTATCCGCCGCATTAATGTCATTTTCATCCGCATATTTCATCGCATATGTCATGGCGATAAATTTAGGGATATAGTTTTGGGTCTGCTGTGTCAGATATGGAGCGATATCCCAAAAGGTAGCTTTATCCTTTCCCGAGCGTTGAATCGCACGACTAACAGCGCCTTTACCACCATTATAGGATGCTATCGCTAATAACCAATCACCATACTCATCATAAGCTTCTTTCAGGATCTTTGCAATCGCATAACTTGAAGCAATCGGATCCATACGTTGGTCAGTATAACTGTCTACAGTAAGATGATAGGTTTTGGCCTCATAGTACATCAATTGCCATAAGCCTGTTGCTCCGGCACTAGAGATATCACGTGGATTTAAAGATGATTCGACGACACTCAAATATTTGAGTTCACGTGGTACGCCGACCTCATCCATGATTTTATCAAACAATGGGAAATAATATTGCCCTAATCCCATCATCCGGCACATGTAGGGATTGTAGTTATCAGATGTATATTTAGCGATCAAATCTTTTACCCTCGGCGAATAATCCAATGGCACCTCACGCTCTATTGCTTTCAATTTTCGAACCAGCTGTATATCTTCATTTGTAATTTCTGAATCATGCCGGTTATTTCCCGAAGATTTTATACTGTCCAGGTATTGATAAATCTCCTGCTTTTCCTTTTCGATGCTTTTTTGAAAGAAGGTCTGGGCGGCTTCTTTCATGCCTTCTACAGCGCTTTCTTGGGCCATGAGTGGCAGCACATAGCATACCCCTCCTAGTATTGAAATTAACGTCTGTTTTCCGATCATAAATTTACTGTTAAATCCGAGTTTGATTCTTCTGCTGAAAAATCAACAATAATCTAAACGCTTAGAAATGGATTTTAGTATAAAAATGGTTTTCGTCCTATTTTGCTGCAGGCCGAGTATAAAACAAAATACGATCTTGTTCCTCACAAAATCGTATCTATGCTATATGGGATCAAAATCTCCCTTATTTGTTATCTTCTACTTCAGATTTTTTTTCAGGTGAAGACTCATCTTTCTGACCTTCTTTAAACTCCTTCACTCCTTTACCCAATCCGCGCATCAATTCAGGAATCTTCTTGCCACCAAATAATAGTAACAATATTACTACAATGACAATTAACTCTTGCCCCCCGATTCCCATGATTAATAATGATGTTGACATAACTATAATTTCTTGTTTTTCAATTCTTTTAAACTAAAACTTTTCTCTTTCATTACAAATGTAATGATAATTATTAAATATAGTAATTATTTCTTATCTCGCCAACCACGACATCGGATTCATTGGTGTTGTTCCTTGTAATACAGAAAATTCTACCATCGGAACACCTGTATCCGAGTCTACATCTGCCGTTCCTATAGTTTGTCCAGTGCTTACTTTCTGTCCTTTTGAAACACTTACTCCAGCCAAATTCATATACACCGTAAAGTACTCACCATGTTTAATCATGACAATACGCTGTCCCATCATCGATACTATACTCAAAACTTCTCCATTAAATACTGCCTTCACGGCCGCACCGCTTGATGTTTGTATTTTAACAGTTTCGTGATCCCAATTGACATTTCTTCCGACACTTTCAGAACCAAACTCTTGCATAATCTTCGCATTAGAAACAGGCCAAGGTAAACTACCACGATTGGATCTAAAGTCATTTGAAAGTTTGACTGCTTCCGGGGTACTACGTAAGACTTCAGAATCTGATTTTCGCGTGGTATTACTGCTTTTCGAACTTGTATTATTCTTACCTTTTGTATTCGATGCAGATTCATTCGCTTTGCGGTTACGCTCAGCAGCGGCTTCTGCTGCACGACGTGCCGCCTCAGCCCGCCGACGTTCAGCTTCAATCTCTCTTCTAATGATTTCCTTAATGGCCGCATTAATACGACGTTCCTCTTTTTGCTTTTGTGTAATATCTTTCTTCACCCCACGTTCTGTAACAATTAGATCGCTCAATTGTCCTGAAAAAACAGATCGTTGTTGTGAAATGGTTCTTTTCTCATTTTCTTGCTCTTTCATCAAAGCAACCTGTTTATTTCGGTCCGCCTGCAATTGAGCGATTTTTTGTTCAATCTGTTTCTTGGTATTTTCAATATCGGCAGCTTTCAGCTTTCTCGAATCGTTAAACTGTTGCAGGTACTTTACCCGTCGGAATCCTTGATTAAAATCCTTCGACGCAAAAATAAACATCAATTTATTATAGGCATTTCGATTTCTGAACGCAAACATCACCATCTTCTCATAGTCACGTTTCATCTTTTCCAACTCAGCCTTCAACTTATTTACGGCAGCTGTATTTGCGTTGATATGCTTATTGATGACAGCGACTTCCGAAGTAATGGTATTTATCTTCTGCTCGCGTAAGTTAATCTGCTTACTTAATGCTGTCACTTGTTGTTGGGTCAGTGATTTTTCTTTTGCAATCTCTTTGACCGTATTTTGTAATTCAGCAATTTCGCGATTGAGCTTCTCGCGCTGTTTTTCAAGTTCAGCCCGAGTCTGTGCCGATGAAATCCCAATCATGAAAAGGAAAGCAGCTATACCAAGTATCGTCTTTTTAAAGTTCATTTACAGTACTATTTTTTTGTGTTTGCCATCTTTCTACCCTATCAGTTTACGCCTAACTTTAGCAAACTAATTGCGAAAGTAATAAATCTAATGGAAATAGACAGCTTCTCATCGGATTACTTTATAACGTGACGATACTGAAAAAGGCATTTCGACCGGTTCATTAAAAGTCACTTTATTGAAATTTATCTCTGTTTTTATCTCTTGGCGGCCATCAGAGATAATCATTTTTAACAGCATCGGAAATTCCTGTCCAGAAGCCATGGCATATTGCCCATAATTAGCCTCCAGTAGCTGTTTTTTGGAAAGTTGTGCCAATCTGAATTGATAAGGTCTATTGTTATTATTTAATTTATACAAAAAATCCAGCTCATTCAGTTTACCATCCAGCTGAACAGAGGTCGAATCCTGTTTGAAGTTTACCTGATCGATATCGGACAATAGATTTACAGACAGGTTAGCCAGCAATAGATCCTGTAAGTTTCCAAAAGTCAGATCCGGACTTGCAAAACGATAGAGATAATCGAATGGTTTAACCATATATTCACTCTGGAATTTATTTAAGATTTGTACACTATCGGGCGTTATCAGTACCCGAGCCACTTCGATACCTAATGTAGCGGAAATGGAAATCCAGATTCTCTTGTCTTTCTCTATTCGAATATTCGAAGTGACATCATAATTGTCCTTGCCAAGATCAAGACGCATTTTAGCTTTTCCGGAAAAAGTTGAATAATTCAAATTGGTCAAAAAAAGATTTCGTAAGCTGTTTTTCTTTGCTTCCCTTGTATTATCTTTTATGACCAATTCATTTTCTGCTTTGAGGTCAGCCCCTTTTAGCAGCTTCTTCTTGGAACTACAAGAAGAAAGCAGAAAGACCACAGCACTCACCCAAACAATTTTATTCCACATAACTTTTAGTCTCAATCTTCTTTTTCAATTTCAGCTTATTTTCTTCTGTATCAACTCCCTTTTCTAAAGCCAGGTTCCATTGTTTAACAGCGTCGGTTGTTTTCCCCAACTTCATTAGAATATCGCCGTAATGTTCCAGCAAAACCGAAGTTTGGGGATTGGTGTTCTTCAACGCTTTTTGAATCCATACCAGCGCATCCTCATATTTTCCATTCGCGAACAGCACCCAAGCATAGGTATCTTCAAAAGTTCCATTATTGGGTTGCAGCTTCGTAGCCATTGCGGCATACTTTGTTGCATCATCAAGCCGCTCTTTTCTTAACGACAAATAGTATGCTAAATTGTTCATGGCCGTCACATTTGTGCTATCCAACCGAATAGCTTCGATATAAGCCGCATCAGAAGCTTTGTACATTTTAAGGGAGTTATAAATATCACCTAATCCCCCATAAATATTAGCTTGCAGGAAAGGAGATTCATCTTGCGCATTATTAAGAGCAGCTTCCATAAACTTGCGACTATTATCCATATCCTTCTTCATCAAATAAGCCATACTTGTAAAATAAAGTATAGTTGCATTGTTGGGCACATAATGCAAAGCCTCCCCACCATGAGCAATTGCCTGATCAAATTCTCCCTTGTCCATATCCAAGCTCATCAACATTCGCCAAGCATCAATCTGATAAGGATTCATACTAACAGCTACCGCTAGGGAACTCTGTGCTGCGGACTTATCGTCTTTCAACCAGAGTACCTGTCCCTTTGCCATATGGCTTTCCGCAATTCGTGGATGAACTTCGACCAAGATATTGGCTAATTCCAAAAGTTGTTCTTTCGTATAGGGACCTTTTGGATTCAATAAGGTCATTATAATTCGATTTTTGTCCGCAAAATCCACCTTTTTGGATTGAAATCCTTGTTTAAGGGCATCGAAAGATAATTTTATTTTTTTATCAAATCGATAAAGATCCGCTAAATCAAAATAAAGAAAATCCTCCTTTGTCGTCTGAATCCCTTTATTAATATAGTCTAAAGCAAGCTTCGAATTTTTGGAAAGGTTATAAGCCTGAGCCAGTTGGCCATATACTTGTGCAAGAGTAGTACCCTTATCGGCCCAAGGTTTTAGCAGATCAATGACAGCTTTATAATTCCCTGCATCATTTAATAACACACTGCCCACCATATCCAATGTATCTGAAGCCGTTGCGATTTCTTTTGTTTTATAAAAATACTCCAACGCTACATCCTTGTAGCCACCATTGAAAAGGAGCATAATACGTTCACGTTTGAGCGAAGCGGTATTATTATCATCCTGATCAATCAGCTTATCGAGATAGATTAATGCACTATCGGCATCGTTTTTACTTTTAAAAGCATCAACAGCAAAGCTGAGGTATTCGGGTTTAGACTGGATTTCCAAAGCTTCTTTAATAGCTTCGATCGCACCATCTTGATTTCTCATCTGTGCAAGCAGAATTGCCTTTGTAAAATAGATATCATCTGCTTGCGGATAATCTGCGATTATGGCGTCCAGAGAGTCCATCCCTGGACCAATTTTCCCCTGCTTCAATATCTCCTGTACGTTTTTGAATCGTGCATCGTATGGTTTAGGCTTTTTATCCGGAGACTGTGCGTGCAAGGAGCTTAGTGCAACAAGGAATAAACCAATAAAACTAAAAAAAAATTGTTTATCTAAAAAATTCAATCTCATCTACTTCCGCTATAATAATTTAAAAATTCTTCCTGCAATATACTAACTAATGTAACAATAATCATTCGAGGAAGTTGTAAAAATATTGAGATTAGTGGGGTTCGTTTGAAATTCGACTCGTTTTCAACAAAATAAGTAAAATAGATTTTAAAATATAGAATAATAGATGTACCTTTGCAGACCCTTGAGATAAGGGAAGGAAAAATATTTTAATAAATTATTTAAACAAAAGCAAGTGAATACGTTAAGTTACAAAACTGTCTCTGCCAACAAGAACACCGTTAACAAAGAGTGGATCGTTGTTGACGCTGAAGGAGAGATTTTGGGGCGCTTGGCTAGTAACATCGCGAAAGTAATTCGTGGTAAGCATAAGCCTACATTCACCCCTCACGTAGACTGCGGAGATAACGTGATTGTTATCAATGCGGACAAAATCAAATTGACAGGAAACAAATTAGGCGACAAAGTTTACGTTCGCTACACTGGCTACCCAGGTGGTCAACGTTTTGTTTCTCCAAAAGAGTTAATGGCTAAATTCCCTGAACGCATTATTGAAAAAGCTGTTCGTGGTATGCTTCCTAAAAACCGTTTAGGTCGTCAATTGTTTAAAAACCTTTACGTTTATGCTGGTACTGAGCACAAGCATGAAGCACAAAATCCAAAACCAGTTAAATTTTAAGGAGAATCGTCATGTCAACAACTAACACTTCAGGAAGAAGAAAAACTGCTGTTGCCCGCATTTACTTAACTGCTGGTAGCGGAAACATTATCATAAACGGTAAAGACTTTAAAGAGTATTTCCCAACATTACCTTTGCAATACATCGCTACGCAGTCATTGAACGTAGCTGGTGAATTAGCAAACTTTGATGTAAAAGTAAACGTTAACGGAGGTGGTATTAAAGGTCAAGCAGAAGCTGTTCGCTTAGCGATCTCAAAAGCTTTGGTTGAACTTAACCCAGAAGTTAAACCTGCATTACGCGCTAAAGGTTTAGTAACACGTGATGACCGTATGGTTGAGCGTAAGAAACCAGGACGTCGTAAAGCTCGTAGAAGATTCCAATTCAGTAAACGTTAATCAAAGGAGGATCAAAAAATGGCAAGAACTACTTATCAAGATTTATTGGATGCAGGTGTGCACTTTGGTCACCTTACACGTAAATGGGATCCGAAAATGGCTAAGTACATTTTCATGGAGCGCAACGGTATCCACATCATTGACTTGAACAAAACCCTTACGAAATTAGAAGAAGCTGCTTCAGCTATCAAACAAATCGTAAAATCAGGTCGCAAAGTTTTATTCGTAGCTACGAAAAAACAAGCAAAAGAGATCATCGCACAACAAGCAAAAGAGGTTAACATGCCTTTCGTGACTGAGCGTTGGTTAGGAGGTATGCTTACAAACTTCGCTACAGTTCGTAAGTCTATCAAAAAAATGTCTAACATTGACAAAATGCAAAAAGATGGTACATACGATGTATTGTCTAAAAAAGAGAAGTTGATGATTCAACGTGAGCGTATCAAATTAGAAAACCTTTTAGGAGGTATCGCTGATTTGAACCGTTTACCAGCTGCTTTATTCATCATCGATGTGAAAAAAGAACACATCGCTGTTTCTGAAGCAATGAAATTGAACATCCCTACTTTTGCAATGGTAGATACAAACTCTGACCCTTCAAACATTGATTTCCCAATCCCTGCAAATGATGACGCTAGCAAATCTATTAGCTTAATCGCAGGCATCATTGGTCAAGCAATCCAAGAAGGTTTGGACGAGCGCAAACGCGACAAAGAAGAAGAAGCTGAAAAAGACGCTGCTGCTGCTAAAGCAAAAGCTGACAATGGTGAAGCTTCAGAAGCTAAACGTCCTCGCAAAGCGAAAGACGGAGAATAATATTTTTATTCCAAACCGGATGGCGTAGCGTTAGTTTCTGGAAAAGTTTACTTTTCTTGAACTAGCCTCTCTGTCCGGTTTTTTGGTTTAACAACACTCGTTTATCAAGGAATGTTAAACTTCATATTAGCTTAACATGTTTTAAGTTAATATTGTACAAATTTCAGTCGTAAATAATAATAAAAAGAAATAAACATGTCAGTACAAATTTCTGCATCAGATGTAAACAAATTGCGTCAACAAACTGGCGCTGGTATGATGGATTGTAAAAAAGCTTTAGTTGAGTCTAACGGTGACTTTGAAGCTGCTGTAGATTACTTGCGTAAAAAAGGCGCTAAAGTAGCTGCTAGCCGTCAAGATCGCGACTCTAACGAAGGTGTTATCATCGCTAAAGCTACTGCTGATGGTAAATCAGGTATCGTAGTTGAAGTTAACTGTGAAACTGACTTCGTAGCTAAAAACGCAGACTTCGTAGCTTTCGCTGAAAAAATTGCAGATCTTGCATTAAACAATAAACCTGCTTCTTTGGAAGAATTAAAAGGTTTGGAACTTGATGGAAAAAACATCGCTGATTCTTTAATCGAGCAAACTGGTGTAATTGGTGAGAAAATCGACGTTTCTAAATACGAAACTATCACTGCTGAAAAAGTTATCGCTTATATCCACGGTAACTACCGTCTAGGTGTATTAGTAGGTCTTTCTGCTGATGCAGCTGGTGCAGAAGAAGCAGGTAAAGATGTTGCAATGCAAATTGCTGCAATGAACCCAATTGCAATTGACAAAGATGGTGTTGATCAAAACACAATCGAGCGTGAAATCGCTATTGCTAAAGAGCAAATCATTGCTGAAGGCAAACCTGCTGAAATGGCTGAGAAAATCGCTCAAGGTAAATTGAACAAATTCTTCAAAGATACAACTTTGTTAAACCAAGAATTTGTAAAAGATTCTTCTAAAAACATCGCTCAATTCTTGGATTCAGTTTCCAAAGGATTAACTGTAACTGCTTTCAAACGCGTACAATTAGGCGCATAAGTTTACAGCCATTCTATTCAGAATGGAAATTTTTAAAACAGGAGCTATTCATCGAATAGCTCCTGTTTTTGTTTATATCTCCCCACCATCTATTTCCAAGCTATTTTCCCACGCTTCACCGCGCCTTTCATTTTATTCCAAATTTGTGTAACTTAAGGATACATAAAAACTGGATAACATATGGGCATGTTAAAGGAAAACGCATTAAAAGGAAAACGCATTTTAATTACAGGTGGCGGCACTGGTCTAGGAAAAGCGATGACAGATTATTTCCTCGAGCTTGGGGCATCCTGTCTGATCACAAGTCGCAAAGATGACGTTATCCAACATACGGCAAACGAATTGTCCGAAAAACATCAAGCAAAATGTCTTGCCATTGCTGGGGATGTCCGCAATTATGAAGATGTCGAACGCATAGTTTCCTATGGCTATGAGCAATTGGGTGGAATAGATATCCTTATCAACAACGCAGCAGGAAATTTTATCTCGCCAACAGAACGTTTAAGTTACAGAGCCTTCGAATCTGTGATCGGTATTGTTCTTCAAGGTAGCATAAACTATACCCTAGCATTGGGAAAACGCTGGATTGAAGCCAACGAACATAATAAGGCGATACTGAGTATCGTAACAACTTATGCCTGGACCGGCTCGGGTTATGTAGTGCCTTCTGCAACAGCTAAAGCCGGCGTTCTTGCACTCACCCGATCTCTCGCCGTAGAATGGGGTAAAAAAGGAATACGGCTCAATGCCATAGCCCCTGGTCCATTTCAAACCTCTGGTGCTATGGAGCGTCTTCTCCCGGGTGAATTGGGTGAACTTCTTTCGCCTACCAAACGCATTCCTTTGGGCCGTTTGGGTGAACTACAGGAACTCGCTAATCTCGCCGCTTATCTAGTCTCCGATTATGCTAGTTATATTAACGGCGATGTGATCACAATAGATGGAGGAGAGTGGCTTAAAGGAGCTGGAGAATTCAATGGGCTCGATATTATTCCCGACGATCAATGGGATAATATTGAAAAGATGACCAGAAATGCAAAAAGCACCTAGTAGATATTCCAGCAACAAATAGTTTATTTATAATTATAATGTATCGATATTTACGAGGGAAAAAGCAAAGCCTTTGATCCATTTTGCTTAGGTTTGTAGTGATTATTTCTCAAATAGGCTCATACATATGAATTTATCTTTCGCTTCTCAAAAAATCAGGCACAAACAAAAAATAGAACTAGCCAAAGCTGGTTTTGATTTCGCACTAGTCTATATTTCCGAAGGAACACTCGTATCGAAGGGAAATAATTTAAAATTCCCTAAAGAAAACCTGCTTTTTATGAACAGGGATTCCGAAATACTTGAAACAAAAAAAGATTCAATTGTATATGCACTCTATTTCTGCAGCTCCTATTTTAAAGATCTCCACTATATACAGCAAAATTTTAGATTGTCCCACAACCCCGTCGATATCTTCAATTCAAAAACTTTATTAAATAAAAGCCTTTCACTAAAAAAAGAAAACAAAAAAATAATTGAACGCGTAATCTCCCTGATTCAACAATATGAACATGAGGATGCTGTTGTTTCTAGTTTTATTTTCCATCAAACAATGTCGCTTTTCGCCCTCGTCGAAAACATATTAAAAGATTTGGAGTTACCGGTTGATGAGTCTTATGATATGGCTCAAGAGATGGAGCAATACATCCAGCAGAATATCTATTTTCCCGATAAACTGCAAATAAAATCTATCGCTGATCAGTTTCAGATATCGGCAAATTATTTTGGCGCATTTTTTAAGAAAAGATATTCAAAAAGCTACAAAATTTACATAGATGATATTCGTATTGAACTGATTGAAGAGAGATTAGCCTCGAATAGATACAGCATGAGACAAATTGTAGAGGAGCTAGGGTTTAACGATGAAAGTCACCTGACCAATTTCTACAAGAAAAAAAGAAATATTACACCGAGCTCTTATAAAAAATCTAAAAATAGTGCTTAGTTAATGATCAAGCTGTATGATCCCATTGAGATCATGATTTAAAGAACGTTGAATAGCCTCGTCTAAAATAAGAATCTTCTTTCCTTGAAAGGTAGTAGTATCATCACTTTCAAATTTTGAACGGTCAGCATTCAAAGACTCTAATTTCATGGGGAAATAAATTGGATTCTCGTCTTCAGCGCGCCCGATGGTCAATAAAATATTGTAGCCCTGTAGGCGTAAACTCTGTAAAGTCTGATAATTTAAACGCTTGAAGATCATAATTCCTGTTTTAAAATAGAACAAAGATAGAATTACATTGTTTGCCTACTTCGATCATTTTTTTGTGTTTTTATTTTTCAAATAAACCCTCAGATTTCTAATCGCCCAATATCGCAGGAGTAACCGTTTTGACGAATAAATCCAAAACTTTTTATTGTGAGAACTGTTTTACATATGAATAAAAATTAGCAAGATGATGTCGAAAAAAGAACGTAAAAATGGGAAAGTCGAAGAAGACTATCCGGATATGGAGCAGGACCTTGCTTTTAACGAAGAGCTTGACAGTTATGAAATGGACGTCGACGATAATGATCCAGACTACGATCACCCCGCTGATTACGATACAATAGCCGAGGGCGCTGTAGATGATGATTCAACCTATGACGATTCAAACCCTTTTGTCGGAGACGAATATGCGACTCAAGATGAACTCAAAAAGGAAGATCTTGATGATGCAAATATGCGAATTGAAACTTTTAACCATGAAAAGCTTTCGCCTTTAGATAAGAAGTTGGCCGAGAATGAGGAAGATTTGAGAGATGACCTTGACGAAGAAGGATATCCCAAAAATGACAGGTAGTTTTCCAAAAATAAAAATTGCAATAAAAGGGACCGAGGTCCCTTTTCTATTACGTAATCAATTAGACTTCGTTTTCAGAATTTCAATCTATTTGCCATTCAATTATAAACTAATAACTCCAAATTTTTATGTAAGTTTACTTTGAAGATTATAATTATATGGAAAGTATATTACCCCTCATCCGTATTGTTGACCTAAAAAAATCATACGGAACAAAGGAAATATTAAAAGGAATCAATTTAGATATATTCCCAGGTCAGGTTATCGGATATATAGGTCCAAATGGCGCCGGCAAGTCAACTACTGTTAAAATACTGACAGGACTGATCGAAGATTTCACGGGCACTGTGGAGATTAATGGCATCAATATTCAAGATGATCCACTTGGCGTAAAGGCATTGTTGGGCTATGTCCCTGAAAATGCCGAGCTATATGAAGTCCTGACTCCTATGGAGTATTTAGATTTTGTAGGCAAGCTGTACGGAATGGAAGACAAAATTATTCAGGAGCGCTCCCTAAAGTTATTGGCTGCCTTTGGCCTTGAATCCAATGCGAATAATAGAATGGATACCTTCTCGAAAGGAATGCGCCAAAAAGTGCTTCTTATTTCGGGGATTATACACAATCCCCAAATTATCGTTCTGGACGAACCACTATCTGGCCTTGATGCCAATGCAGTCATATTTGTTAAGGAACTCATTTCTTTGCTTGCAAAGGAAGGAAAGACTATTTTCTATTGCTCGCATATGATGGACGTTGTTGAAAAAGTCTCTGACAGAATTTTACTAATAAACCAGGGAAGTATTATTGCCGATGGTACAATTGAGGAATTAAAATCCGACCCTAACGAATCGTTGGAACATATATTTGCAAAATTAACCAATAGTGACAGTAGCGCGTTAGATGCTTCAAATATCATCACAGCAATTCAATAACATGGAAAAATTCATTTTACGGTTTATTCTTCTTTTCCGTAGCCTCTGGAAAAGTTTAGGAATTAACTATGAACAATTTAAGGTTATTTTAGAAACGAAAATGACCTTAGAAAATAGAAAACCTATTAGCTTCCGGAAGCGCAACTCAGGCAAATCCTCTTCCTCCTCCTCCATCATACAATTTGTATTGTATCTCATATTCGGCTTGATATTCATGGTCATTATTTTATCAATCCCAGATAGATATTTGGCTGTTTCGATTATGCTACTAAGTTTTATCAGTATGCTGAGCATTACGTTGGTTTCCGATTTTTCTCCTATACTTTTAGATACGCGGGATCAATATATCATTATGCCAAGACCGGTCGATGATAAGACCTTGGCTATTTCTCGAATTACTTTTATTGCAATCAAGCTCTTTAATCAAGTCATCGCTTTAACGTTGCCTATACTTATCTATGTCACATTCAACTGGGATATCGGATCGCTCCTTATTTTATGCTTACAGCTTATATTAAGTACCTTAATCGCGCTGATATTTGTCAATGGATTTTATCTGATCAGCATCAAATATCTCCCTATACAGAAGTTTAAAGACGTCATTACTTATATACAGATCGGTCTCTCGCTGCTTCTTTTCCTCTCCTATTATGTTGGTCCAAATTTGATCCAATCTATTGTAGAATCTCATTTGACCATGGAACAGCTTCGATTCCTTTGGCTATTCCCTAGCACTTGGATCGCATCTTTTCAGCCACTGATCCTTGGCAACAGCAGTTTGCCGATTATCGTCTTATCAGCACTGGGTATATTAGCTCCTCTTGGTGGTATCTATGCTTGTAGCAAACTATTTTCACGAGGATTTAATGCCAAAATAGCTGCACTCGCCAGTGCCGATAACCTTCCGAACGAAACCTCACCGACAACCCGGGATAATACAATCAAATTACCTTTATATAAAAAGCTTGCTGCAAAAGTATGTTCATCACCGGTTGAAGAGGCCGGATTTAGTATTGTGTGGCTTATAAGTTCGAAAACAAGAGAATTCAAGCAGCAGCTTTATCCCTCACTGGCCTATCTGCCGATTTACTTTGTTTTTCTATTTCTACGTACAGGGGAGGATCTCCCTATGGCCGGAAAGATATTAAAACTCCGGGATTCAGGCCTGTATATTGTCATGTTTTATCTTTCTTTGCTTACCATATTAACCGTCTTTCATCTTATTACCCAAAGTAATAAATATAAAGCCGCTTGGATATACCACATAACACCTATACAAAAACCGGGGCAATTAATGACTGGCGTTCTTAAAGCATGTCTTATTAAATATGTTTTGCCATTCAATATCCTGTTTCTTTGTATCTGCATACCCCTATTTGGTATCTCTTCTTTTAATGATCTATTATTGTCTTCTGCAATCGGGGGCATCGAAAGCATTCTAGTTATGCTTTTTCTTGTTAAAAATTATCCATTTTCAAAAGCGAATCAATCCAACTCAAAAACAGTATCTAATCTACTGATATTAGGGTTATTGGGTATTCTGGGATATTTACATAAAACAATCTTCCATTATGAGACTTTAATTTGGATCTTAGCCGGGCTCGGATGGATTATATTCTTTCTTATGTTAAAATACCTACAGAGAGAAGATTGGAAAAGCTTAGCCTACGACGACAATTGACAAGACATATAAAAATCTGAGCACAAAATGTATTCAAGCTTCTATTCTGTTATCTCTTATTTATTCGTCCTTTAAATCGGCTAACACCATCCATGAAAACTTCAACGATTATTCTTCCCGAAGGTAAGTCATTCAGATCATAGTTCAGGACCGCCTGTTGGATGGATTTGTATTCGTGCTTTTGCCACAATACACCATCGACCATAATCAGCACAGTCATCTCACTTTTTTTATTAGAGACTACGCTTAACTGAGTCTTATCGACAACCGATCTAGGATAAAGTGAAAATGCATACTGTGCCGAAGTCGTGTCTAGCTCAAATCCACGCTTCGCGTTGAAGCTGAACATTTCACCATTGCCACAGTCACTTTCAAAACTATGGATAAGGTTACCTTTCAGATCAAAAATACGTAGATGGCCATCGCCATTTTCGGGCTGTGCCCAAAATTGCAGTCCATTTCCGGCCGTATCAATTAGGGAGAGCGAATAATTCCCCTCCGTCAGGTGTAAAGTATCTCTATAAATCGTTGCGGCAGTCAATTGCGATGCATTTTTACGAAAAACTGTATCCTGCTTTGCATCGACCAGAAAAATACGGTTATCTGCAGGTTTATTGTTCGTAAGAAACTCTAAAACAAAATCAGCCGGGAATTTTTGTGGAGCTGAAAAGACACTTTGTGCCTTATTATCTGCGGACCATGCATCCGTCTTGCCATTAGGTTTTAAAAGTGATACCGAAAACACATTCTTGCCATCGTTTTCAGCTATTTCACCAGGCAAGATCACTTCGGCAACTTGATTAAAAGAAAGATTACCTTTCCAATGAAAAGTTTTGGATGGAAATCCATTTGTTCCATAAACAATGGTTAAGGATCGAATCGGATCAGAACCCAAATTTCTAAAAGAGATCCTTGGGCCAGCTGTCGCCGGATTTAATCTAGAAAAACGCTGTTCATCACTTGGAACCATTATTGACTCGACTGCAACATCTACTTTTTGTTTTGGGGCAGAATATTGAAACAAATAAGCGGATATATTTTCGACAGCCTGTACATTATCTGTCGCTGTATAGGGTTCCATATGGAGGGCAACTTGATGCGTACCAACCTTGGTAAATACATCAATAAAATCAGGTTGCTGCAAATCTCCAGGGCACCAATATGCGCGATCATGAACCCAGGTACCACCTTGCGGATAAAGTGGATTACCACCACATTTCTTCCACATATCACGTCGGTCCACTGTCTTCCCATCTAACGTTAGTTCGCGCCACCGGCTACAGAATTCGCTACAGCCACGCGGTTTATCCATTCCGTGTCCTGTATGTTGAATCCGTATTCTGCTCAATGCAGCTCCCGGATTCAAGGTATATGTTATCGGCAACAGATGCTCCTCTATCTTCTCGTTGGCATCCCCGTATTTATAAGCTTTATTCCAAAGGGGTGTGATACCAAGAGGTGTAACAACTGGAGGGCCTGACAAAATTTCAAAATCCACGGTAAGCGCCCAACCGACAGTTTTGTCCTCAAAACCAGAATGGGTATAGACAATTTCCACACTATCCCGTAGGAAAGGAGCAAAATCAGTTACATCGACTTGCCACTTCCAACTCCAACCTTTATTGTAGATACTACCATATGGCGTAAGCATTCTTCCTAATTCATAATTTAGCGCAGGTCCATCCTTACCTCCTTTACGACGCAGTATAATATGATCCAAATAATCCCAATGCGCCGTGCGTAAGCTATCTGGACTCCCTAATGTGACAAACATGGTTATCTTTCTTATGGGATCGTTATCTTTTGGAAACACGCCCCAGGCTGGATAGGAATTTTCACCTTTCTGTGCATCACAGACAATAGTCTTACGTTGATGTGTGATAACATGGCATGTAATTGCCTGTTGTGCCAAAACATGATAGCAGATAAAATAGCAAAATAGGGTCAGTATAGGTCTTATATTCATTCATTAAAATATTATCCATGAAACAATACAAAGATCGATGTACTCTTGTCAGCGTCGAAAAGTGGGTATTGGGATAAAAAGGAAATACATTCAATCATAAAAAAAGCATCAATCTTAACAGACTGATGCTTTTAGTAGCGGGGAGCAGAATCGAACTGCCGACCTTTGGGTTATGAATCCAACGCTCTAACCATCTGAGCTACCCCGCCGTTTCGGTATGCAAATATACCACTTCATGCGTCAATTCAAAAGATTTTTTTATTTTTTTACTAATTATATCGCTTTAAAAACATCTACTAAACGCAACAAACTCATTTTTAACGAAGTAAATTTGTTGCCAAAAAACAGAATTTAAAGCCAAAAAAGTTGGTGGGACTAAAAACAAGATATTTATTAAAAAACGGGGCAACTTTTCACAAAAAAACTTGCAATAACAAAATAAATATGTATTATTACAAATAATAAGTTGATGCAGTAAAAAGCAATTTTGGAAGAGATTTGTAGCGGGGAGCAGAATCGAACTGCCGACCTTTGGGTTATGAATCCAACGCTCTAACCATCTGAGCTACCCCGCCATTTTGGGAATGCAAATATAGCTTATTTTTGATTTAAACAAACTAAAATTTAAAAAAACATTTATATGGCAGATAAAATAAAATTCCATCTAGAATATATCATCAACTCTTCACCTAGAATTTTATTTCCGTATTTGCAAGAACCAAACGAATTGGCCCAATGGTTTGCAGATGATGTAAACTATAAAGACACCGTTTATACTTTCATTTGGGATGATGAACCTCACCGAGCAAAAATTGTGGCATCGAAAGAAAACAAATCTGTACGCTTTAAATGGCTCGATGATGATCCCTATTATTTCGATCTGGAGATCGATCAAGACGAACTAACGAATGATGTTGCTCTTAAAATAACAGATTACGCGAAAGAAGAAGACCTTGAAAATAGAAAATTAATTTGGAAAAATTCAATAGTCTATCTTCAAAGTGTTATAGGTGCATAAAAAAGCCTATCTTTGCAATATATTTCCAGGAAGGGCTCCTGTAAGGGTTCCTTCGCTGGAAGATGCTTTAATGTAAAGGCATCAATTTGCTTTGCGTCACGGATGAAAAAAGTTCATTTACTTATTCTTCAAGCTTTCATAAAACCATTCATTGTCACATTCTTTATTGTGATGTTTGTCTTATTAATGCTTTTCCTATTCAAATACATTGATGATTTGATTGGAAAAGGATTTGAATGGTACACAATCATGGAGTTAATTGGTTATCAGTGCGTTGTTCAAATTCAAATGGCAATGCCTTTATCCATGCTTCTCTCCTCCATTATGACTTTCGGAAATCTGGGTGAAAGCTATGAATTGGTGGCGATCAAGGCGGCTGGAGTATCTCTGCGCAAAGCGATGACTCCGCTATTTGTCCTCGTTGCCATCTTCGCAACAAGTTCTTTCCTATTCTCCGACTATATCCTTCCCGTCGTGAATTTGAAAATGGGAACCCTACTTACAGATGTCCGTAATAAAAAGGCAGATTTCCTGATTAAGCCAGGAATCTTTAACAATACAATTCCTGGCTACTCCATTCGCGCCAGAGGAAAAAACAAAGAAGGAACGATTCTTTATGATTTGATGATCTATGATCATCGTGGGGGCAATACAGCCAATAATGTGCTTATAGCTAAAGAAGGATATATCTATAACTCCCCAGACAACAATTATATGATCCTAAAACTTAAGGATGGTATACGTTATGAGGAAGCTCGGACAAAAAACTCCAAAACCTACGACCCACGTCAGCAATTTACCCGATTTAAGTTCAAGGAAACTGAACAAAAGTTTGACATGGGTAGTTTCCAACAGGGCAAAACAGATGAAAATCTTTTCAAAAGCCACCATGCTATGTTAAATTTGAAACAGTTGGACATGTACATCGATTCCAACCATATCAAAATAGACAGTATGGGCAAAGCAATTACACGTACATTAGACACCCGATATAATATCTATTCGAAATATTTTAGTGCCAATCAACCTGGACAGCCAAAAGTCAAAGAAGCTAAAATCAAGCCTTTTAAAAATTTGCTCACAGATCTTGTACCTCAGGAGCAGCGTTCGCAGATCACGATGAATGCATTAAACCAGCTTAATTATTTAAAAGAAGATCTAAATGGCCGTACACTTGAGTTTAAAGATTACAAATCGAAAGATATTCGCTATCGTATTGAATGGCATCGCAAATTTACCCTGGCTGTCTCCTGTCTGTTATTATTTGCTATCGGAGCACCGCTAGGAGCCATCATCAGAAAGGGCGGCCTTGGTCTTCCTGTTGTTATGGCTATTATTTTCTTTTTGATCTATCATATTATCTCGACAGTAGCAGAAAAAACGGCTAAAGATGGCGCAATATCATCGGCCGTTGGCATGTGGATGGCAATTATTGTCTTAACACCACTGGCGGCATTTTTAACCTACAAGTCGACTACAGATTCTGCTTTATTTGATATTGATCAATATAAATTAAAGGCAGAGGCTGCATGGAAATGGGTTAAAGAAAAGTTTGGAAAAAAGAATAAATTAAAGGAATCACATTAGATTGTGACAACGCTATTATAAATAAATTTAGATTCTACACTAACTTTGTACCAATTACAATATATCAATAAATGGATTTCAAATTAAACACGATCGAAGAAGCGATCGCTGATATACAAGCAGGAAAAGTAGTTATCGTCGTGGATGACGAAGATCGCGAAAATGAAGGAGATTTTGTTACTGCGGCTCGCAATGCTACTCCCGAAATCATCAACTTTATGGCAACCCACGGCCGTGGATTAGTATGCGCCCCAATTACAAAAGAAAGAGCAGATGCATTACACCTCGATTTAATGGTGGGACAAAATACCGCGGTATATGAAACTAACTTTACAGTTTCCATTGACCTGCAGGGATATGGCTGTACAACTGGAATTTCAGCATCAGATCGTTCAAAAACAATTAAAGCCATGATCGATCCTAATATTCATTATGAAGAATTAGGAAGACCAGGACATATTTTCCCACTAATTGCAAAAGATGGCGGTGTACTACGTCGTACAGGACATACCGAAGCGACTGTTGACCTTGCTCGATTAGCCGGTTTTGAACCTGCTGGTGTATTGGTTGAGATTCTAAAAGAAGATGGTGAAATGGCCAGACTTCCAGAGCTCATGGAAGTTGCTAAGAAATTTGATTTAAAGATCGTTAGCATTGAAGATCTTATTGAATACCGGCTTAAACACGACTCTTTAATTAATGAAGAAGTCACTGTTAATATGCCTACCCAATATGGCGATTTTAAAATGAAAGCCTTTACACAAAAGGACACTGGCGAACAACATTTGGCGCTTTATAAAGGCGAGTGGAATGAAGATGAACCTATTTTAGTACGCGTGCACAGCTCTTGTGTTACAGGTGACATTTTTGGTTCTTGCCGTTGTGACTGTGGACCTCAATTGCACAAAGCAATGGAAATGATCCAGCAAGAAGGCAAAGGTATCATTGTTTATATGAATCAAGAAGGTCGCGGTATCGGACTGATCAATAAGCTGCATGCTTACAAATTACAAGAAAATGGCTTGGATACGGTAGATGCTAATGTGCAATTAGGATTTAAGGCAGATTTAAGAGACTACGGTGTTGGAGCCCAGATTCTTAGAAATCTTGGTGTCACCAAGATGCGCCTGATGTCAAATAACCCAACAAAACGAGCTGGTTTAGTAGGCTATGGTCTTGAAATCGTAGAAAATGTACCTATTGAAATAACTGCAAATCCCTTTAACGAAGAATATTTAAAAACTAAACGGGATCGTATGGGGCATACAATCATGAAAAATCTATAAAAAAACTCAAAAAAGCGGTGTTAAAAAACACCGCTTTTTCTTTGGCCTATAGCTGAACTAGCTTCCCCGCATAGTAACAATTGTTTCCTTTTTATGATCTTGCAATGGCAGTACTTTCCATAAATAAAAGTAACTTTATACTATGGAACAACAAAGGAAACATATCATCTTTTTCGATGGTGATTGCTTGATTTGTAATCGCTTTGTTCAAATCCTATTACGGATAGATCGCAAAAAGAAATTCTTATTTAGTTCCCTGCAATCTGAATTAGCACGGACTGCGCTAATAAATATTCCTAAAAATATAGACTCCATCGTTTACTTATCTCCAGCAGGTAGCTATATTAAAAGTGAAGCTGTTCTCAAGATCTGTAAGCAATTGGGTTTTCCTTACACTGCATGCTATTTATTTAAGATCTTACCACTCAAGTGGAGAGATGCACTTTATGATTACTTTGCCAAAAACCGTTATCGATGGTTTGGAAAGAATGAATTTTGTGCCGTACCGACGAAGTCTGAGCGGCAAAGATTTATTTAATCAGGCAACAATCATATGAAGGTGAAGTTTAGCAAACTTCAAATTTTATTTGTGACCATTAAATTTACATCAATGAAAAATACACTTTTAATTGACAGTGCCTATATCAATGGGAAATTTATTACATCAAAACATACTTTTGACGTGGTAAATCCTGCAACAGGAAAAGTTATTGCTTCGTTGCCCGATCTAAAAGTAGTTGATTGTACGAAGGCTATAGCTGCTGCGGACAAAGCTTGGAGAAGCTGGAAAAACACCACTGTAACGGAACGTTGCAACATCGTCCGTAACTGGTACGATCTTATTCAACAACATAAAGATGATCTTGCAGAGATCATGACCTTAGAAAGCGGTAAGCCTTTGAACGAATCTAAAGTTGAGGTTGATTACGGCAGTTCCTTCGTAGAATGGTTTTCGGAGGAAGGAAAAAGAGCCTATGGAGAAACGATACCTGCTCTTAAAAAGGGAAATAGAATGCTGACAATTAGACAAGGTGTTGGTGTGGTGGCTGCAATCACGCCATGGAATTTCCCTTTAGCTATGATTACCAGAAAAGTAGCTCCAGCATTGGTGGCAGGTTGTACTGTTGTCCTAAAACCAGCCTCCCAAACCCCATTTTCTGCTATTGCATTAGCCAAACTAGCGGAAGATGCAGGCGTACCTAATGGTGTGTTTAATGTCATTACGGGAAAAGACAGCGCTGGTATCGGAAAGGAACTAGCAACGAATGATCTAGTCAGAAAATTATCCTTTACTGGCTCCACCGAAGTAGGGAAAACACTTATTGAACAGTCAGCCTCAAACATCAAAAAAGTATCTATGGAGCTCGGTGGTAATGCCCCATTCCTAGTTTTTAATGATGCAGATATTGATGCTGCTGTAGAAGGTGCCCTCGCCGGCAAGTTTAGAAACTCTGGGCAGACATGTGTGTCTATTAATAGATTTCTAGTTCAAGAAGATGTTTATGATGAGTTTGCGCTGAAACTTACACAGGCCGTTAGTAAACTGAAAGTTGGTAATGGGCTTGATAAAGGTGTTCAAGTTGGACCGCTCATCAATGCAAAAGGTTTAGAAAAAGTACAACATCATGTCCAAGATGCCTTAAATCACGGCGCAGAATTGGCTACAGGGGGCGAGGTAATCAAAGATCTGTTCTTCCAGCCTACTGTTCTGACCAACATTCCGAAAGAAGCACTTATATTCCGGGAAGAGACCTTTGGTCCAATCTGCGCCCTTTTCAGCTTCAAAACAGAAGAAGATGGAATAGCAATGGCCAACAATACTGAATTTGGTCTAGCTTCCTATTTTTATAGTACAAATATCAATCGCTGCTTTCGAGTCGCAGAACAACTTGAAGCCGGTATGGTAGGTGTTAATACAGGTCTTATCTCAAACGCTGCCGCACCTTTTGGCGGAGTAAAACAATCGGGAGTCGGTCGAGAGGGATCTAAACATGGCTTGGATGAATATATGGAATTAAAATATATCTGCTTCGGTGGAGAATAAAAAAGGAGCAAATGCTCCTTTTATTTTTTTAGAAAATCCATTAATTTTTCCCGTGTTGAACTGAAAGATAGAGCATCCCCTACTTTCTGATAATTTTGTTTATCCACACAAGTAGGATAAGCATATTTAGCAAAGGTGAGCTTATTATCATCCCGTATAAAAAGTTCCATTAAATCGACAATTTCGGAAACACGAAGCCGCATATTTTTTAACTCCTGAGCGGCTATCGCGAGTCGATCTTGATCATTTTCTTTCTGATTCAACAGATCGTTCAATCGATTGGAATCTGTTTTATTCATCCGATTACTGTCAAACGGATTATTATCCTCATTCTCTGAATATCCGATGTCGTTTTCTGCGCGGTCGCGATAAATCTCCCGACCTCCTGACTGCCTATATCGATCATTATTATATCCGTCACGACTATTGTTTGGTAAATCGTCACGATCTTCTGATTGTCTATATCGATCATTACCTTGTTCATTGCCATATCCATCTCCGTTATTATAAGGTAAATCTTCCCGATAATTGTCATTATTATAACGTCCAATAGGATTCATAGATTCTAAAATAATTCCTCTGTTTCCACGTCTACTACTGACAGAAAATACGACATCCATATATTGCCCATTTCGATTAACAAGTTGAACACCGCTTCCATTAAGCGTACGCCGCTGACGGTCAGCAAAAACAATCCGTAAATTATAACGTGGACTTGTCAAATTGGCCACACGGAGATCCGTAGAAGCTCTGTTATTATACAAAACGTTATTGATATAAAGAAAGAAAGGAGCATCTGTAGAATAGATATTTAGAGCTCCACCGACAGGCCTATATCGCTGTGCAAATCCAGCTGTTGCCATAACAAGCAACAAGACCATAACCAAAATTTTTCTGTACATAATCCTCTTCAATTTATAATCGTTCGACTACACAGAAAATAAAAGGATTAAGAAAACAGAGAATTTAACATTTGAAACTAGGCACTCTTGTTCCTGAACTTCTTATAAAGTTTTACAGCCATCATCAGAGCAATAGATAAGATTAAAAGTCCTAAAACACCAAATATCCAATTCAAGGCTGATTTTAGAACAACTGTAAATACAATTGCAAATAATAAAACTGTAGCGAGTTCGTTCCAAAGTCTTAATTTCGTTGAAGACCAATTGGACGACTCACCTTGTAATTGAAACATGATCCGCTGACAGGAAAAATGATAAAGAATTAATCCTAAGACGAATGTAAGCTTAACATGCATCCAGCCCATAGTTAGCAAACCAGGATTAATATAGAGCATCACAAGAGCTGCTACAATAGTGAGGTACATGGCGGGTGTTGTGATAATCCACCACAGTTTACTTTCCATTACAGTAAATTGTCTATGCAAAATCCCATATTCTTCGGCTGACTTAGATTTCGCTTCTGTATGGTAGATAAATAGTCGTACAATATAAAACAATCCAGCCATCCAACAGACTACAAAAATAATATGAACCGCTTTCGCATACAAATAGACCATAGTTACAAAAATAAGAAAAGTTAATAGTAATCAATATGTTCAATTGCCAATTGCATAAATCTTACATCCAATACACAAAAATTGAAATGTAGTATTATTGAATAAAGAAATAACTGACTTAAAATAACAAAGGACTTGATTCCACAAGTCCTTTGTTATCAAATAGTACATAAAAACTAATAGCGAAACTCTTTCACTACTTCAATGGCATATTTTACATTGTCAAAAGGAATATCCGGCATAATACCATGTCCCAGGTTGAAAATAAAGCCATTTTCGCCTCTCATCCGTTCAAATAAGTCTATGATTTTCTTTTTGATAACAGATTTATCCGCGTATAGAACAAATGGATCCAAATTCCCTTGGACAGCAATACCTTGTGGCAGAGATTGCTTCATATTTTTCAAATCTGCATTCCAATCGATAGAGACAACATCAGGTTGCGCGTCGACCATCATTGGTGCAAAAACGGAAGATCCTTTACAAAAAGAAATAACTGGAATATCCTTACGATTCAACTTAGCGATAATCTGCTTATTATAATAATGCGAAAAATCACGATAATCATTCCATGATAAAGCCAAAGCCCAGCTATCAAATAATTGAATCGCATTTACACCAGCAGCAATCTGCATATTTAGATATTCAACCGTTACATCGGCGATCTTTTGAAGAATCATATGCGCCAATTCAGGCTGATTATTCAACATCAACTTAGTCAGCTTAAAATCTTTTGAAGATCCACCTTCAACCAAATAACTCAAGATCGTAAATGGGGCTCCTGCAAATCCGATTAGGGGAATACGATTATCAAGACGCTGTTGGATTACTTTGATGGCATCGGCAACATACTGCAATTTATCCAAGCAGTTGGTAGACAAAGCTTCCGCATCCTTTACAGAACGAACTGGATTAGAAAAACGAGGACCAACACCTTGTTCAAAGGACAGATCCCCTCCCATCGCTTCAGCCGTAACTAAAATATCTGAGAATAAAATAGCGGCATCAATACCCAATAAATCCACTGGAAGCATGGTGACATCTGCGGCGATTTCTGGGGTTTTACACATTTCCAAGAAGGAATATTTATTTTTTATATCCCAGTATTCCTTCATAAAGCGTCCAGCTTGACGCATCATCCACACAGGAGGTCTTTCCGTTTGCTGCGAAAATGCAGCTCTAATCAATAAGTCGTTTTGTAAAGTAGTACTCACTATAAATGTTTTGAAATTTCGTTTTCTATTTTTGTAATAATGCTATTCTGTCTAGCTGTCAAATGTAATTTGTTAGCAACATCTGTATATGCTCTCGCTCTTTGATAATCCAACTTTCGAAGTGCTATATTTGCCAGATTAATCATGACCATGCCTTTCTCATTATCTTTTTTCCAAGGCAAGCGAGATGCAAGCTGAAAATGATACTCTGCTTCATCAACACGCTCCTCTTTCAGCGCAATATTCCCCATCATGAATTCATAAAAATTCCGTCTGCCTTTACGCAGTGTGTCTGGGTTCTTTATCTCCGCTAGCAAGCTTTTTGTTTTTTCATAATCTTGTCTATGAAAAGCCTGTGTCGCCAAAAAAACAGATCCCTCTCTGAAATGGCTCCAGATTAAATACCCTATCCCTCCAGCAATTAATACAGAAGTCTGGTAGTATCCATGATATAAGCCATAGCCCAAAAATAATGCGGCAATAAAAATAACGGCTATTCTAGCCTTGATTGTCATCATCTCTTTTTCCTACGTGTTATTGTCGGTAAACTTATAACCAACACCTCTAATGGAATGGAAATAAATAGGATGTTTTTGATCAGGTTCGAAATATTTTCGGAAAGTTAGGATAAAGTTGTCGATCGTACGTGTCGATGGATAAACATCGTAATTCCATACCGTCTCTAATATTTGCTCACGCGATACAGCCTCATTACGTCTTTCAATCAACAGCTTCAATAACATCGTTTCTTTCTTGGTCAAAGAAGTGATGGTACCATCCGCATGATGCAGTTCATAAGAATTAAAATAGATCGTCTTATCACCGATTTGGTAGGAATTTAACTCCTTCAAATCGTCCGGTTTCATACCACGACGCACCAGATTTCCTACACGAAGGATCAGTTCCTCCAAGTTGAAAGGCTTTACCAAATAATCGTCAGCCCCCTTCTTAAGGCCTGTAATTCGATCCTCACTGCTATTTTTCGCAGTTAAAAACATGATAGGAACTTCAGTGTTTTGCAGTCGAATAGTTTCAGCAACTTGGAATCCATCAATTTCCGGAATCATCACATCTAAAACCACCAAGTTGAAACGTTCTTCTTTAAATACTTTTAATGCTTTTTTTCCGTCGGTAGCCGTAGTGACACGGTAGCCTTCCATTTCGAGATTCAACTTGATAGCTTCTAGCAAGTGTTCTTCATCTTCGACAAGTAATATTCTTTGTTTACTTTGCATTTCTTTCAAATGTTACTTCAAAAATACTCCCTTTAGGAGTGTTATCTTTAACTTTTATGGTCGCGTCGTGTTTCTGCAACACGGTTTTCACGATATATAACCCCAAACCTGTACCTTTGGTTTTCCGTGTCGCTTCACTTCCCACGCGATAAAACTTATTAAAGATAAGTTTTTTCTCTTCATCACTGATACCGATACCATGGTCAGCAACAGAAAAAATTATTTTATTATTCTCCGTATATAATTTTACATCCACCATAGCACAAGCCGGTGAATACTTAATAGCATTTTCAATTAAATTAGTAACCACATTACTTATCGCAAACTTATCAGCATGAATAATAATGTCCGCTTCCAAATAAGGTTTCAAAACTTGCGAACTACAAGAATTTTTTTGCAGCCTGTCAACGATCTGCTCTACCAAAGAAGTAAAATTAAAATCTTCTTTCGGCATACTGTAATTGCGGCTGTCCAATTTGGTAGTCATCAACACATTTTCCACTAAATCATCTAAACGTTCGATATCTTTTAGTGAATTCCGCAAGAATGTCTGCTGCTGTTCCTTATCCAGATCGCGTCTCAAAATCGTTTGAATATACAATTTGACAGAAGCCAAGGGTGATTTCAGTTCATGTGTAATAGCCAAAAGAAAATTCTGCTGTTGCTGTAATAATTTTTGTTCTCTTTCAACCAGTCGCTTCAAGCGCCATGCTCCCCATAAAAAGATAATCAAAAAGAATATTCCTTCTCCTATGATCATGTTCTTTTTACTAGGGTCAAAGCGAATAAACATCACACCCCACCAAATCAGTTGCATAACCGCGTAGAACAATAGAAAATAAAAGAGTAACAGCGCTTTCTTCATGTGACAAAAATAGGTATTCACCCATGTATTCGGAAATATCCGAAGGATTATGACACAAAGAAGAAAATTAACCGATTTCCAATAAGACTAAAATTGCGTAACAATCAAACAGGCCCTAAATGAATCCCCTTATCGATAAAATTTATCTTTAACTTCATCCATACCTAACAGGACAGATTTGCATTTTCAGGCAAATTTATTTTAGTTTTGTATATGTTTAATCACGAAAAAAAAGACATTTTCTTTGATCTAGATCATACGATATGGGATTTTGACAAGAATGCCGAAGAAAGTCTGCACGAACTATATTTTAAATACAAATTTGATCACTTGTTCAACCAAGATTCATCCACTCGTTTTATAGAAACTTATACGGTTAATAATCATCGACTTTGGGGACTCTATCATCACGGAAAGATCTCAAAACCGGAATTAAGGAAAGCACGGTTTGCAAATACATTTACCGAACTCGGTGTGGATCCTGAATTATTTCCTGAGGAATTTGAACTGGAATATCTCGCTATCTGCCCCCAGAAAACAAACCTGTTTCCCCACGCACATGAAACGCTTACTTATTTAGGTGACAGATACAATCTTCACTTAATTTCAAATGGCTTTAAAGAAGCTTGTGAGACCAAACTGGAAAAGAGCAACTTGCGTAAATATTTCAAAAATATTTTTATTTCAGAAGTCATCGGTGTGAACAAACCCGACCCCCGAATATTTGAGTTTGCTATGACGACTGCTCAAGCGCAGGCGCATCAATCACTGATGATTGGAGATAACCTTGATGCAGACATCCGTGGAGCTGTAAATGTAGGCATGGATGCCATTTTCTTTAATCCAAATGTCATCGAAAAACCAGCAGACGTATCGCATATGATCATCGATTTAAAAGAACTGCAATCGATACTATAGAAAATAGAAAAAGCAGCTTAAAGCTGCTTTTTCTATTTTAGAACCTTTACGGTAATATTCTTAAACCAGACATCATTTCCGTGATCCTGAAGACCGATAAGTCCTGATTTGCTATCGCCACCAACATGACTCAACAATTCAAAAGCCAAAGGCCATTTCTCTTCGCTGAATTTACTTTTTTGCAATAGATCGATCCACGACTTATCCCATAAAGTATATTCAACAACTTTTACACCATTTTGAAAATGCTCAACCTTTCCGTTATTTACTCTGATCTTAACTTTATTCCACTCACCATAAGGCTTGCCGTTTTGCGGTTTAGCAGGTATCATGTCGTATAATGAAGTGGATTTACGATTTCCGTCAACCCCCATTTTAGCATCAGGGTGGTTTTCATTATCCAAAACCTGACATTCTGGAGAAGAGATATAAATCGGTTGTCCTTCAACTTCTTTCGCTAAAAAGAAAATACCTGAGTTTGCTCCTTTAGCAACTTTCCACTCCAATTCCAATTCGAAATTCTTGAAATCATGTGCAAAGACCAAATCTCCACCTTCTTCTTTACCAACATTGGCTTGGCTGTCAAATTTGATCGCTCCTTCGTTAATCACCCACCTTTTTGGAACTACAGTCTTATCGTAGCCTCTCCATCCTTCCATAGAAGTACCATCAAAAATAACATAAGCACCGGCTTTGTTCTTTTTAAATTTCTTGATATCTACACGTGGTAAATCTAAGATTTTGTAAGCAGGAACCTCCTTTTTCGCTTGCGCTACGGCAGTATTAAGATGTGCTGAAAAAGCGATCACCGATACCGCAAGAACTGTTTTTAATAACTTCATTCTTTTTAGTTTTAGGTTTGTTTTAAAATTAAATTTAAGCATTTGGGCTTATAAAGAGGAATATTTTTTAATATTCCTCTCCTCCACCCATTTCATTTGTATTTGACACTTTCTTTTTTGATTTGTTTAAATCTTGACTACCGAATCTGTAAGAAAGTGATAGTGTGAACATTCTCTTCATCCAACGATGCTCAAAATTAGAACTTAATTGCGGTGTTTCAGTAGAGCCTTGCATTTTTCGTGTGTTAAATACATCCCTGACATTAAACATGATGGACGCTTTCTTATTTAGCACATCTTTTTTCAAAGCTATATCAACACCTTTCATTGCATTCATCTTTCCTTGTGCCATCACCCGTGAGGAATTATATTCGCCACGAACCTGAGCGGAGAACGTTGGCGTGAAACGATAATTAGCAGTTAAATTGGTATTGTACGCAAATCCATTGGATGCTTTAACGTTATAGGCCTCATTGGCCTTATAATTAATATTGATCAGATTCAGATTGAATGTAAAATCAAAGTCCTTTGTCGCATTGACTTTAGAAATAAATTCAAATCCGGAGAGATTTCTGCTTGTCAGGTTTTCCCATCGACTATAGGTTACGCTACTCAATGTGTCAACAAAATAAACATAAGGCTGCATCACCTCACTTGTATGATTAAAATATGCGGAGGAAATCAAATTCACCTTCCCAAAGGTTTTGGCAAAACTGAGTTCAAATCCGTGCACGTCCTCGGGTTTTAGATTTGGATTTCCCTGCCGTCTGTTCATATCATCCGACACATTCAAAAATGGGTTGACTTGCCATCCTCTCGCACGTTGCACCCTTCTGGAATAACTCAATTGAATCTTATCCCCATCTTCACCTACATTATAAGTCAAAAATACGGTAGGATATAACCTAAAGAAATCTTGTTTTGCTTTCGTCTCCTTATCGACCACATCCGGATCTTTTGAAAAATAGGTAGAACTCAGGTTAAACTGCTCTGCACGCAGACCGACTTGATAACCGATCTTATCCGACAGTTTGCCCTGATAATTTGCATATAAGGCATGAACAGTAGAAGTAAAATCAAAGTCATTGCTGATCCCGTAGTCGGTTAAATATTTCCCACTGGCAACAGCCAAAGTATCTGACAGCTGGGTGTCGAATGATTTCCTGATCTGAGAGCGATAGCCGGCCTCAAACTTACTATCTTCCGAGAAAGGTAAAACATAGTCTGCCTGTATATTTATATTTTTTCCATCTTCTGAGCTCACATTATTCCGGCCCGTACTAGGAGTTCCAGAATCAAATTGCTGTAAAAAAACATTCGTACCATCTTCTTTATCCCTTCCATAACTCGCATTTGCCGTAAGCTCCTCTCCAGACCTTTTAAATTGATGTCTAAAGTCCATCGTAAACTCGTAGCCCAAATCATCTTCGAGCTGTCTAGAGGTTCTTGTACTCGTACCAGATAAGGTTGGGTGATTAATATAACGATACCACAAGTCCTCTCCACGATTATTATCCCTTACGCTAACATTACCAGAAAGACTCAATGAAGTCTTATCGGAAAGATTATAATCCACTCCTGCTTTTATCGTATGGCTATTACCTTTTCTTGATGATTCTGAATTATTTGATATCTCGCTATTGTTGTTTTTAAATATATTATCCACAGCCCCGCTTCCAACCATATGGCGCTTGTTGAAATTATAAGATCCAAAATAATTAAACTTCCTGTCCCGATAATTCAAAGTCAATCCAGCCATATAATTATCATATGACCCAGCGGAAGTATTTACAGATCCATTTAATCCCGTCCTTACATTTTTCTTAAGAACAATATTGATTATCCCTGTCTGACCTTCCGCGTCATATTTAGAGGAAGGGTTGGTAATAACCTCAACTTTATCAATTGAATTGGCTGGTAGACTTTGTAGCAAAGAAGTAACATCACTCCCCGCAAGGGCTGATTCCCGCCCATCTATTAGGATCTTCACACTACTTGATCCACGCAAACTGACAGATCCGTCCTGATCAACTTGCAAAGTGGGCACATTCGCTAACACATCGGTTGCCGTCCCGCCCGCACTGACCAGGCTCTCCCCTACATTGAAGGTTTTACGGTCTATACCGATTTGCATTGCCGGAGCTCTCGCCTCGATAACCACTTCATTCAGTAGATTACCCGTAGATTTCAAAGCAATTCGACCCAGATCTTTGCTTTTAGTACCGACAACCTCCACACCTTCAATAGTTTGTGTTTCGTAGCCGATATAAGTGATACGAAGATTATATTTACCAGGTTTTATATCAGCTAACAAAAGAAATCCTTGATCAACGGACTGAGCACCTTTAACAAAGGAACTATTGCTGGCGTCCAGAAGTGCGGCACTAGCCGATGAAATAGGTTTAGAAGTTTCGCTATCGACTATAATAGCTTTGATCTGGCCTGTTTGAGCAAAAAGAACAAAAGGCAAAAAGAATAAAAATAAGAAAGATTTAAACGATTTAGCGTTAAAAAACATGCTTCAGCTTAGTTTATAGTTATAGTGCAAAGAAAACTAAAACTTATAGACAAAATTGAAGCGTAACCATATTATTACGGTAACAAAAGAATGGCAAATTACTCCACAGAGACTGTTAATCCTTCCGCTTTCAGGATCTTACGATAGATTTCCATTTCTGTATAGGTCCCTTCCAATACAGCACATTTACCTTCGGTATGAACCTTCCAGGCAATCTTTTCGGCTTGCTTCTCGGTATATTGCAAATGGTAGATGAGACAATGAATCACATGCTCAAATGTATTGGTTTCATCATTCCACAAAATAAGTCGATTAGACTCTTTCACAGAGGCTAATATCTCTTCTAACGTAAAGGTTTCTTCAGCAGTTTGGGTACCCATGCTGCAAAAATAGAATATTTTTTTCTAAATTAACGATAATATAAAAGGGAAGAATACAATCAATTAGCGGAATTTATTATGTTACAGTCAAAAATTGCTGGAATTGGCTATTATGTTCCAAAAAACGTATATACCAATAACGATCTCACACGCTTTATGGATACCAGTGACGAATGGATTCAGGAACGGACAGGTATTAAGGAACGTAGATATGCAGACCGAATTGGCGAAACCACCACGACGATGGGAGTCGAAGCTGCTAAAATTGCTATCGAGCGCGCGCATATTACAAATGAAGAGGTAGATTTTATCATCTTTGCAACCTTATCGCCGGATTATTACTTCCCGGGCTGCGCGGTCTTGCTCCAACGAGAAATGGGAATGAAAGAGGTGGGAGCGCTGGATATTAGAAACCAATGTTCAGGCTTCATATATGCCTTGTCCATCGCAGATCAATTTGTCAAAACGGGCATGTATAAAAATGTGCTTGTTGTAGGATCCGAAAAACACTCCTTTGCACTCGATTTTTCCACCAGGGGCCGTGCCGTCTCCGTTATTTTTGGTGATGGAGCAGGAGCCGTAGTTGTGCAGCCGACAGCGGAAGATGGCAAAGGGATTCTGAGCACCCATTTACATTCAGATGGAGCCGACGCCGAAAAGTTGGCCATGTATTACCCTGGAGCATCCAGTGGAATTTGGTTGGATAAAATACCAGATTGGCCAGATCAGGAATTGGGAGGATTATTGATGACTAAAGAGATGCTCGAAGACGGAACTGCATTTCCAAATATGGATGGACAGGCGGTCTTCAAAAAAGCTGTTGTCAAATTCCCTGAGGTCATCCATGAAGCCTTGGCGAAAAATAATTTAAAGACCAGTGATATCAGTTTATTGATTCCACATCAAGCCAATCTTCGTATCTCACAATTTATACAGAAAACACTTGGATTAAGAGAGGATCAAGTCTTCAACAATATCCAAAAATATGGAAACACAACTGCAGCCTCTATTCCTATCGCCTTATGTGAAGCTTGGGAAGAAGGAAAGATTAAAGAAGGAGACCTGGTTTGCTTAGCGGCTTTCGGTGCTGGGTTTACCTGGGGATCAGCCTTGATTCGATGGTAGAACATGCCCCAAATAAAAAAGGTGATAATCTTTCGATTATCACCTTTTCCATGTATTTCCGAATCAAAAATTATCCGTTTGACAAAGCAGCCGCACCGGATACGATCTCTGTCAATTCTGTTGTAATTGCAGCCTGACGTGCCTGGTTGTAGGATAGCTTTAGTGATTTCAATAAATCACCAGCGTTCTCTGTTGCTTTATCCATCGCTGTCATACGAGCTCCATGCTCAGAAGCATTCGAGTCTAAAACAGCTTTGTATAATTGAATCTTGATTGCTTTAGGAATCAACTCCTCGATAATCTTCTCTTTGGAAGGCTCGATGATATAATCCACCTCAGCTTCTATTTTTGCCTTATGCGTATGTTGTTTGTTTTCCTCAGCAGGTAATAATGGTAAAATCTGCTCTGCAGTCAACTCTTGAACTGCTGCATTTTTGAACTGGTTATAGACCACTTCAACACGATCAAAATTACCTTCTTTGAATTGTTCCATGATAAATTCAGTCACCACAGATACAGAACCAAAATTTAAATCCGAAAACAAATCAGAGTGATTAGCTACCACATTGAAGTTACGTTTCGAATAGAAGTCGTAACCCTTTTTACCAATACCAATGATACTCAAATTACCTTTTGCATGTTGCTCGGCATATTTGTTGAAGATCAAGTTATTGGTCGCTTTGATAACATTTGCATTGAATGCTCCTGCCAAACCTCTGTTAGAAGAAACGACAACAATCAACACCTTATTTGGCTCGCGGTCTACTGTAAAAGGAGAATTACTTCCCTCCACACTAGCAGAAACATCCGCCAAAATATCTCTTAGTTTATTCGCATATGGGCGCAATTGTAAGATAGCGTTGGTAGCGCGCTTCAATTTAGCAGCCGAAACCATTTTCATAGCTTTCGTAATCTGCTGTGTTGATGATACCGAGGTAATCCGGTTTCTTACTTCTTTTAAATTTGCCATATTTGTTTTAAGTATTAAGTACCTAGTATTGAGTATTGAGCCTTGTCAATAGAACTCAATACCAAATACTCATTACTATTAATATTTTGATGCTAAATCCTTAGCTACTGTTTCTAATACTGCAGTCAACTCATCAGAGAACTTACCTGCTTTGAAAGCCGATAATACTTCTGGATGACGTTGTTCCAATTGAGTCAAGAATTCTTCTTCAAATTCTCTCACTTTATTAACAGGAACATTACGCAATAAACCTTTTGTTCCGATATAAATGATCGCAACTTGTTTCTCTACAGAAACTGGAGAGTACTGACCTTGTTTCAAGATCTCAACGTTACGAACACCTTTATCCAACACAGCTTTTGTAGCAGCATCTAGATCAGAACCAAATTTCGCAAAAGCTTCCAATTCGCGGTACTGAGCTTGATCTAACTTTAATGTACCAGATACTTTCTTCATCGGTTTGATCTGTGCGTTACCACCTACACGAGATACTGAGATACCTACGTTGATCGCTGGACGGATACCTGCGTTGAACAAGTTAGACTCCAAGAAGATCTGACCATCTGTAATTGAAATTACGTTTGTAGGGATATAAGCAGAAACGTCACCAGCTTGCGTTTCGATGATCGGAAGAGCAGTCAATGAACCACCACCTTTTACCAAATGTTTGATTGACTCAGGTAAATCATTCATGTTGCGCGCGATATCATCTGAAGAGTTGATTTTCGCTGCACGCTCTAATAAACGGCTGTGTAGATAGAATACGTCACCTGGGTATGCTTCGCGGCCCGGTGGACGACGCAATAACAAAGAAACTTCACGGTAAGCTACAGCTTGCTTAGACAAATCATCATAAACGATTAATGCCGGACGACCTGTATCACGGAAAAACTCCCCGATAGCAGCACCTGCCATTGGCGCATAGAATTGAAGTGGAGCAGGATCAGCAGCAGATGCAGCAACAACGACTGTATAAGCCATAGCACCTCTTTCCTCCAATGTACGTACGATATTTGCAACTGTAGAATTCTTTTGACCTACTGCGACGTAGATACAGAATACCGGTTGTCCCGCATCATAGAATTCTTTCTGGTTCAAGATAGTATCAATACAAACGGCAGTTTTACCTGTTTGACGGTCACCAATAACTAACTCACGTTGACCACGACCAACTGGAATCATCGCGTCAATCGCTTTAATACCTGTTTGTAATGGTTCAGTTACTGGCTGACGATAGATAACACCCGGAGCTTTACGCTCAATAGGCATTTCATACAAATCACCTTGAATAGGTCCTTTACCATCAATTGGCTGACCTAAAGTATTTACAACACGTCCCAACAAGCCTTCACCAACTTTGATGGATGCAATACGGTTAGTACGTTTAATAGTATCTCCTTCTTTGATTTCATCAGAAGGGCCTAAAAGTACAACACCGACGTTGTCTTCTTCTAAGTTTAATACAATACCTTGTAATCCGTTATCAAATTCAACCAACTCACCGGACTGAACTTTAGTTAAGCCGTAAATACGAGCAATACCGTCACCTACAGCAAGTACGGTACCCACTTCCTCTAGTTCGGCTTCTGATTTAAAGCCCGACAATTGTTCTCTTAGAATTGCCGAAACTTCATCTGGTCTTACCTCTATCATTTTAATTATTATAAGGGGTTTTTTGATTTATTTTACTTCAAGTATCAGAACAAATTAATTATTCTGATTCAAATATCTTTCCAATTTATTCAACTTACCAGCAATACTTGCATCAATTTGGCGATCACCAATATTGACTACAAATCCACCGATCAAACTATGATCAACTTTATTGATCAATATCACTTGAGCGTTGGTTTCTTTCGCAAGTACATCTTTCATCGCTGCCAAATTAGCTTCAGAAAGTGGTGCTGCAGATGTAACTGTAGCTTTCACAATTCCTTTTACCTCATTATACTCACGAATAAATTCTTGAGCAGTGGCATATACAATCTCGCCACGACCTTTATTGATCATGATCTTAAAGAACGCCAAGATATTTGGATTGATCTTATCTTTAAATAGCGCATCCAATATGTTTTTCTTCTTGTCCAAAGGAACAATAGGATTGGCAAAAACTGCTTGCAATTCTGTACTGGATTTTAAAACAGCGATGAATGAATCCATATCTGTCTTGATTGTTTCCAGTGAGCCTTGCTCGCCTGCCAAGTCTATTAATGACTTAGCATATCTCGATGCTACTTTAAATACTGACATAATTCTATTTCGTAATTTGAGTGACCGGATTAGTTCAATTTAACGTCATTAAGCAAATCTGCTACTAGCGCTTCTTGCTTTCCTTGGTCCTCAAATTCTTTGTTTAACACTTTACGAGCGATATCCAAAGACAAAGAAGAAACTTGATTTTTAACCTCAGCCAAAGCTTTGTTCTTTTGTTCGTTGATCTCGATTTTTGCCTGCGCAATAATTTTTGCACCTTCAGCCTGTGCCTGAGTTTTTGCTTCAGCTACGATCTTCTCTTTAAGTTCTTTTGCTTCCTTAAGGATAACATCGCGCTCAGCACGAGCTTCTTTTAGTAATTGTTCGTTCTCATTTGTTAAACGAGCCATTTCTAATTTAGCTTTTTCAGCAGCCTCTAAAGCACTTGCAATACCTTTTTCACGTTCGTCTAGGGCATCAACAATTGGTTTCCATGCGAATTTACCTAATAAAAAGATAATAACCACAAGGACGATGACCATCCAAAAAAACAAACCGTACGAAAACGAATGTATTAATTTATCCATTGTTATACTATATAATGATAATTCTTATTTTTTAAGATTCAGGAATAATATAACCTGCAACCAACCGTTGCAGGTTATACCATAAAACCGTTGTGACTATTTACCTAATAATAAAGCACCGAATGCTAAACCTTCAAGTAAGGCACCAATGATAATCATTGCAGTTTGGATTTTAGATGCTGCTTCTGGTTGACGAGCGATAGCTTCCATTGCAGAACCACCAATTTTACCTAAACCTAAACCTGCACCGATAACGATTAAACCGGCTCCAATTAAATTGTACATAATGTATGATTTGAATAATTAAAAAATTTACTAATTAATGATCGTGATGCTCTTCAACAGCCATACCGATAAACAGAGATGACAACATCGTAAAAATAAACGCTTGTAAGAACGCAACCAATAATTCAATAACCATCAAGAAGATTGTTAAGAACATAGAAACACCAATACTACCTACTACCGTCAATTGATGCTGCAATAAATAAACAATTGCAATCAATCCCATGACAACAGTGTGACCAGCGGTGATATTTGCAAACAAACGCACCATCAACGAGAATGGCTTTGTAAACAATCCCAATACCTCAATTGGTGCTAAGACAAATTTAAATGGAACCGGAACACCTGGCATCCAAAAAATATGTTTCCAATAGTTTGCGTTTGCTTTGATATTTACAATTAAAAATGTAAAAAGAGCCAAACATAAAGTTACTGTAATGTTACCTGTAACGTTAAACCCTAGCGGTGTCAAACCAACCAAGTTTAAAATCCAGATCAAAAAGAATACAGACAATAAATACGGCATAAATTCTTTGTATCGGTGACCAATATTTGGAATAGCCATCTCGTCACGCACATAGATAACCAAAGGCTCCAATACACGACCAACACCTTTCGGCAAATTGTTAGCCCCTTTTTTATACGTTTTAGCCAAACTGATAAATGCCCAGAACATTAAAAAGGCTGCCAAAAACAAACCTACAACACTTTTAGTGATCGAAAAATCCAACGGCATATCTACAGATGGATGAAAATCTGTTGCTTCGTGAATTTCATGAGAACCAACCACATAAGAAGTTTCAAATTCTTTCTTTTCTTCTTTTCCGTCCTCATTTACAGTCATAACATAACTGCCATCAGCATTTTTATGATACTCATGACCAGTCAAATTACCTGTGGCATCAGTTTTATAAATTTTCCCGTGGTACAATGCATAATACTGACCATCAACCTCAGCAACTTTATTACCGTGATCGAATGCCGAAGCCATAAAAACTTTCAAGCCGTTATCAATCAAAATGACGGGTAATGAAAAACCATAGTGTTTACCTGTCTCTTCATCCGAAAAGAAGCTAAAATAATAATCATCTTGTAAGTGATGCTCAATATGGCTATTGATTTCCTCAGCCTGCGATTTTTCTCCGTGTGCATCCTCATTCGCCTTTGTTAAAAATGGCGCAACTGCAAACAGAATAACTGCTAAAAATTGAAGTGTTCTTTTAAGACTCACGATACTACTATTATGTTATTTAAAATTTTTTGCGAAAATACTACATATAAAGCACAAAAGCTACTTTAATATTACATTTTTTTGAAAAAACTATCGTTTTCTCCCTTAGGATTTGTTTAAAGCCTTATAAGCAAATACAACATCGTAAAAAAGGAATAAAACGACAACGATCAAATAGTTATATTTTAAAATATCAGCCTGCGGTTTTGCCAGCCCATTATGGATAAATAAATAATTTAGGACAAACTTTAACGTCAATAATCCTAAAAAAACAAAACCGACATATTGCGGAAATTGCTGCGAACAGTAGCTTATTCCCACCATGATGATGGTGGACAAAATCAATTGAAAAGTATAAATCTCGTACAGCGGAAAGCCCAGATTATCTAACTGCTGTATTCCATCAAAAGACTTTAACAAAAAGAAATGAACGGCAAAAATCAATACCGCAACAAAAAATAAAATAAGAACCTGCTTTATATATACTATCATCTATCGTTTAATCGATTCACTTGCCTAATGACTTGGTACAGAGAAACCCCAATCCCGACGAGGGTGCAGATTTTCATCCATAATTGGTTATCAGCATGAAACTTTCCATCCAACCAATCTCCCAACAAATAAAATATGTAAATGGTAAAAACCATCTGGGTAGAAATAGTTGTCAACACAAGCCACTTGTTAGGATCTTTCTTGTCTTCCATAAGCAATCTTAAGGTTATCAATGGGCTTTTAACAAACTATATCACAATATTTGTTACAAATATACGCTATAAATTTTTATTGCCTACAATCCCAAAACTTTTTGTCCAATTTTAATATCTGGATAGTCAATATCTGCTCCCAACAGCATTTTAAGTTCCGAAGAGGATTTATCCGGATTAGCGCGTATCACCCCTAGAATACGATCCAACTTTTCTTGTTCGATCAATTCTGTCGCCTCGACTTCTGTACCGACAAAATTAATCAAATGTCCGTAAATCGTACCTGCAACCATCCCGCGCTTACCTGCTATATCAACAATACTCATCCCTTCCTTAAACATTTCCAGGGAAATTTCTTTTGTATCCAACTTTTTAGGTCCTTCCTCGTCTGCACTTTGCGCAGCTAATTCATCTTTTTCTTTGGTCTTCACACTGGCCGCAACGTCAAGCATAGCCGTTTGAAAATCTTCCCTTTTTGAAAGTGTTTCCGCAATAAGCAGACAATGCTGCAACTGCTCGCGTTTTCGCTTGTAATCAAGCAATAATGCTTTTAACTCGTCAATGTATTTCTTTGTACGTTTTCGTATCTGGTACTCTTCAATATGTTTGGTTAAAGCCTCAATCAGATCGACATCCATTTTCGGTAAAAACCAATTGACCGCAGCAGTAGAACGTTCACAGATGACATCATAATCGATTGCGTTTTTATCCCGCAATAAATCATATAGTACAACAATAAACTTATGCGCAACTTTCTCTTGGGTCTGAAGGTGCTTGACCAATTGTTGGAAAAATAATACGGCTTGTTCCTTTCCATCGATATTACGCTCTTCAAGTGATTTCAATAACTCTGAAGTCTCGGCCAGCAATCCATCCCAGCGAAAACCGTGCATTAGAATCTGACCAAGATAATTCCGTTGGCATTGTTCCAGAATCTCATTGACGTTAGCCTGCCCCTGAGCACGCTGCGCAAATTCGACAACCTGGTAATCCGTACGGATAGCATAAGAAGGAATGATGGATTTTAAGACAAGTCCATCCAAACTCGTTAATCGGCTCAATGCAACATACACCTGTCCAGCGGCAAAAGAGGTTCCCGCATCAATAATTGCTTTCTGAAAGGTCAAGCCCTGACTCTTATGAATAGTGATCGCCCAAGCCAAGCGAAGTGGAAATTGCGAAAATGTACCCAATATCTCCTCCTTGATCTGGTCTTGGCCCTTATCGTAATTATAACGAATATTTTCCCAGGTCTCCCTTTTGACGGTTACAGACTCCGATCCATCAGGGAATGTAACCGTTACCGTCCCCTGTACGGTATCTATGTCCTTGACAGTTCCGATCTTACCATTGTAATACTTGCGCTCATCTCCCGAATCGTTTCGAATAAACATGACCTGTGCTCCTATTTTCAATGACAATGTCTCCTCCGCAGGATAGGACCCCTGTGCAAAATCATCCTTTACAACTGCCTTAAGGTTTAACATCTTACCTGACAATGAAGCTAACTTAGCACCGTTTATCTCATCTGCATTTCGGTTGTGGGAGGTCAACGTGATATATTGCTCTTCTTCATTCGGAACAAAGTCCTGTTGATAATAACCATTTAAGGTCTTGAGCATATCGCTTGTACATTGATTGTTTCGTATGGCATTCAGGATAGAAATAAAACCCTCATCTTGCTGACGATAAATTTTATTAAGCTCCAGCATCACCACTGGATTATCTCTCAAAATTTTAGCATTGAAAAAGAAAACAGAAGAATAATGATCCCGTAAAACATTCCACTCGGAATCCTTGACTACGGGTGGCAACTGGTATAAATCACCAATAAACAACACCTGTAACCCGCCAAAAGGGCGCATATCACGACGAACCGACTGTAGGATAACATTAATTGCGTCCAACGTATCGGCCCGAACCATCGACACCTCGTCGATCACCAATAATTCAAGTTCCTGCAAAATAGCCCTACGTTGTTTGGTCAGTTTAATGGTACTGAATAGACGTGATTTATTGTAAATATGGCTATCCTGTTCGTCCCAACGCAATTCATAATCTTCAATAAAGGTTCCAAAAGGAAGCCAAAATAGAGAATGTAAAGTCGTTCCACCCGCATTCATCGCCGCAACGCCCGTGGGTGCCGTAATAGCCATTTTCTTATAACTATGCTCACGGATATATTTCAAGAACGTCGTTTTTCCCGTACCAGCCTTACCCGTAATAAATAAGTTTTGGTTCGTTTGGTTAACGAAAGCAACAGCTTGCATAAATGCAGTATTTTCCCGATCGACTTGAAAGTTTGACATATCCTAAAATTAGATTGACTACAAAATTAGCGATTTCCTTTTTAACTTCTTGCCTAATATCCCAGCTAGGGATAGCCAAGCAACGCTTATTATAACGTATTTTTATAAAGCTAAAACGGTTAACTTAAAATATTAATGTATTTTTTTTATATTTAGCTGCTGAATTAACGAATAACAAATTTTTAGAATTTTTAACATGGCTATAGATAAAATCGCATTGTTTGAAAAAGTACAGGAGATGCTGACATCCAAAGGTTTTCGTATTGATAAATCAGATGCAGCACGTCCTTGGGGAGGATTCTTCGTCATTGATGAATCCCAAGCACAAGAATTCGCCAATGAATATTTTGGTGGAATGGATGTCCAGGAACTAAGAATCTCAGGAAAACTAAGTCCAAAAATCTTAATTGTTGCTCCAGAAAAGAGACTTTCATGGCAATATCACCACCGCCGTGCCGAAATCTGGCGTGTCATCCAAGGTAACGTAGGTGTGATGGTTTCTGACACTGATGAAGAGTCTGTTGTTTCTACCTTGAAAGAAGGAGAAACGATTAGATTACGTCAAGGACAACGTCACCGCTTAATTGGATTGGACGGCTTCGGTATTTTGGCCGAAATCTGGCAACACACAGATGCGAGCAACCCTTCTGATGAAGAAGATATTGTTCGCGTGCAAGACGACTTTGGCAGATAGTAAGCTGTTACTGCCACAACAAAGATTCCCAATCAACAATTGGGAATCTTTGTTTTTTATACCCAATTAGAAACACCAGCCCCATCAATTCATCCTAAGCAGCCAAGACTATTTCATCACTTTTATTCCAGTTGACCTCCTCGCTAAGCTTACCTTTGTTTACCACAACACAATCCGTTAGAAGAGAAACTTAATTTTTATTATTTTAGTAGAGATATAATCAACTATGACATGATGAGCAACGACGACACCAAAAGAGGATCCAGTATATTAAACAGTCTGAAGAAGTTAATTTTTGAGGATGATCAGCCTCAGCAAACTCCATCGGTACAAACACCGCCGGCTCCTGCTCCTACTGCTGTTCCTGAAAAACCTACTATTCCGCCGGCATATTCATCGCCCTCGGAACCGGCTACAACAGGAAAAACACCTCCTCCAATCCCTATAACAGCCAATGATGGCACCACCGATCTCAGAGAAATGAAAGTAAAGGTCTATGCCATTCTTGAAAAACTCAACGAACAAGGTGTGGATTTTTTTGAAGTTTGGAACGCCGCAGCAGCAATGGGAAAAGTAGAGGAAAATACATTAAAGGCGGCCTATACCTCACTGAAAGTTGTGGACAGTTCATTATCCAAGGATAAACTGATCGCAACTGGCACAAATTATGCTAATAAACTGAAAGAAACCATTGCCAAAGAATCGGAACAAAAACAGGCTGAAAAGAAAAAGACTGAACAGGACCGAACCATAGAGATTGCAAATCTGAACAATGAGATCAAAACAATCACAGAGAATATCGCCAGATTGCAAGATGATCTACAGAAAAAACAACTCGCACTGGGACAGATTAATGAAAAGTACGAACCCAAAATTAAAGACATCGAACAAAAAATAAACATCGGTAATGCGGCTGTTGACGAAGTGGTCACCGAAATCAACAATGCATTACGCATGATTAATCAATCAATAACATAAAAATAAATCAATGGAAAGAAAAGATCAGTATGTTAATATTCCCGCTGAGATAAAAACGCAACTTCCGATATTTCAAGTATTGGGCGATCATTTACCTGCACAGCTAAAATCACCAGAAGCGTAGAAGACGATCTCGACAATTTTCTTTTGGGCACTTTTAATTGGGGGAGCATTTGCTTTTTTCAAATACTTACCGGTCATGTTGGAGTATGCCGGAAAAAGCATACTTTTTGTCGTATTCAGCATCATCCTAATTACCTTATTACTGCTGGCTCCTAAAATCATCGCGCTATTGCATAGACTTGGCACCGTCTTACTTTTTAAAGGTGAAAAATCAATCATTCGAAATAATCCAATAGAAACCTTACAATTGCTTTCAAGAGATGCCAAAGACACCCTTAAACGTGTGAAGGAAAAAATCAGCAATGTGGATGGAGTCCGCATCGATATGATTCAAAGTGGTGAAACCGCACAAAAGACAGCGGAAGAAAAATATACTTATGCCAAACGCTTTACTGCAGAAGCCGCAAATCTAGACGAAAAATCAAAAGAAGAAGCGAGCAAGAATAACGCAGAGAAAGCTAACGCTTATGCGAGAGATGCAAAGGAAACCCGTACCAAAGCTTTTCTCTTGGGAAAAGAAGGCGAATCAGAAGAGCAAAATGCGCGCAGCTATGTCCAATATGCCAACCAGTTTGCAAAAGTATTGGAAGTTCTGAAGGACAATGAAAGTGCCGCTCGCATTTATGTAAGCACCTTGGATAGCAGCATTTCTATTATTTCCAAAAAGCTAGAAGCGACTCAAAAAATGAAAAATGCGACCGACGGGCTGGCCGATGTGTTCAACATCAAAGATGGCTGGGCATTCCAGGAGGCCATGAATGCAGCAACTGGTGCCATTAGTCAGAATATTGCTTCCATCCGATCCAATTTGGATTTCTTGGATCAAAACAACAACATTACTGTTGGAGGAACACCGACACAGGGTGAGTTGGAAGAGTTTATCCGCAAGGTTGACGAGCGTAATCTCAATGTGTTAAACGTTACGCAAATGGCCGATGCTAGCTATGAACTCAAACCTGAAGAAAAAGTGGACAAAGGATTTACATTACTTGATTAACTAACAAAAATCATATTACTTCAACATTATGGAAGAAAAATCAACATGGGCAAGATTAAGATGGCCTATCAAAGCAATTATTATCGCCTTACCTATTCTGGCAATCGGCTACTGGGCCATGCAATCGGGCAAATTTGATGCTACCCCCACTGTACAAACAGATTCGACCAGTCACCACAATGCCGCTGCAACTCCCTCATCGGGCTCGGAAAGCACACGTTCATTCAACTATCAACCCGAAAAGCCAGTTGACGGTGAGTACAAAGGCGTCGTTGAAGTTGGCGCTTCTGGTTTCAATTCCTTTGTTGTCAATATGGACAAAGAAAACCGTTGGGAGATCATTTCCAAAGATTTTGGAAAGTCTTTTGCCTATGAAGGATTGGCAAATACCGACGACATCCGCAAAGGATTAAAAGATTATATCGGCATGATGCTGGATAAAGGCGTCAAATCCAAAAACATACATTTCGTCATTAGCTCTGGCGCCCAAAAGGAACCCAAAACAGCTGTCATCAGTGCTGAACTAAGAAAAATGGGATTTGTGGTCAACTTAGTTACTGCCGAGCAAGAAGGAAAATTGGCGTTAAAAGCTGTACTTCCAAAAGCATATGAAGACAATTCTTTTGTCGTTGATATTGGCTCTGGTAATACTAAAATCTCGTGGATTGACGGTGACACCAAATCAGTGGAAGCGCCTGGTGCAAAGTATTATGAGAAAGACCTTAAAGACGATGCTGTCTACACAGAGGTAAAGAAATTAGGTGAGAAGATTCCAGCAAATAAAAGAGAAGTTTGTTTTATTATAGGCGGGGTTCCATTCGAATTGGCTTCCCAAACTCGTCAGGGTGAAGAACGTTTTACTGTCCTGAACGATCCGACATCCTATAAAGCAGATAAAATAAAAACAAAAAGCGGTGTCAACATCTATAAAGCAATTAAAGATGCAACCAACTGCGACACCTTCGTCTTTGATTGGGATGCTAATTTCACTATTGGTTTCCTACTTTCATTAAACAAATAGTTCTTACTATTTTGTATAAAAAAGAGACTATCCAAAAAGCTTGGATAGTCTCTTTTTTATACAATTTTATACGTCCCTCCTCACAGTACCTTGTCAGCCATGCCATTCCTAAACGGTTTGGGCCGATTTTCCAGACATTTTCATTTTTTAAGATTACAGCATAAAACTCAAAATGTACAAAGCAATAATGACTGCCAAGACCAAAAAAGCGATTTTCCAGAAGCTATAAGGTCTTTGTCCATACACTTTACCGTTAAATGCATTGACCATAATCTGATAACTTTTTCCCTTGTATTGATATGCAGACAACCATACCGGTAAGAGAATATATTTCAATTTAATGGATTTAAAATCACTATCAATAGAATCAATATCCTGTGTATCTCCACCTATATCATTCTCCACCTGCCGCTCGATTTCCTGATCCATAATTGCCCGAGCTGATCCTGCAGCTTTCACATGATCCACACTAAAAGTTTCCGCGATAAATCCACTTAGGTATTGTTCATTGAAAGGCTTTAGATAGCCCAGGTTCCAAGGGCCAATTTTATCAGAGAACTTTTCAGGAAGAGATGTCGAGCCCGAAATGACAATATCTCTAAATTGACTGTAGATACTTCCAGATGCTGGATACCAATTTGTACGCCTTTCCTCGTATTCTTCCGTCTCGCCGTCTGAATTACGTCTTGTACGCGTCACATAATAGTATTCTCCACGTGATCCTACATAATCTGAGTGTACATCTGCGTCATAGGACCAAAAAGGCACATAAACTCCTTTTAAACGGTCATTCCTTGAATTAAAAATTCGCTTAAAGTCATTCGGAGCAAACCATACTTTACCGGCCCATTGTGTTAATAGCCCGAAAGCACTTTTGTAATCGACGGAAAAAGGGACTAGACCATGTGGTTTAACAATACGTTTTAACTGATGGTCAATTACTAATGGTGAAGCACAGAAAGCACATAAATCTGCCGTAACATGAGGGTTCAAACGCGAATTGGCACCACAGTTACGACAATGTACCACCTCAGCCAAATAACTATAGCGTTCATCTGCAATGCCCTCCATCACCTGCCCAAAAACTTTATAATCTATTGATTCAATATGCCCATTTTCCGGCAGCTGATCAGTTATTTCATTTTTGGTTCCACAATAAGAACATGCCAAATAGGTTGTACCTGGCTGATAAGTCAAAACTGCACCGCAGCCCTGACATTTTAACCCCTGCTCTATTTCAGAGGTTTTCTCTTCAAAACTCATAAAACTTCACTCATGCTGTTTCACTAAGCTCCTGGAATCGGAGGTGGATTTTGTGAAAATAGTGCTTTTAATTCGGCCACTTTATCAGCTTCAATCCAGTTTTCCAATCCCTCTTTCCACACCAAAGTTGATAGCGTCATCGTTCCCTCTTTTATCAAACCCTGCAGCTGTTCATGATCAAATGGTCCTTCCTGTTTACCTTTTATCGCAAGATAATAAGCGACAGCTTTGGGCAACGGTGGTGGCCCAGCAGGCCCAGTCGATGCTATTGAGTTGCTACCAGTGGCGGCAGAAGGGTTGTTTCCATCAAAGCTATTTTGCTGAAATACGTTGCCCATTTGGCCCACCATCCCAGCACCAAGTCCAGCACCGAACCCCGCTCCGACTATCCCGCCGCTATTTGGATTTTCAGCAGCCTTTTCCATCGAATTCGCCGCTTGGAATTGCGCATATGCCCCCAGATTACCGACTACGCCCATACTGCTCCGTTTATCAAGTGCCTTCTCGACCTCCTCGGGAAATGAAATATTTTCAATTAAGAATTTTGTTAAGCTCAAGCCAATCTCCTCAAAATCCACAGCAATTTTTTGCTGTATCAAAGCCGAAACTTCATCATAATTTGAAGCAAGGTCCAACGCTGGAATCTTAGACTCCGCAATAGCATCCATCCCCCGTGACACAGCAATGTTCCGAAGCTGCTCGGTAATATCTTCCACTGTAAATACAGGAGTTGTTGCAACAAGCTGTTTCATAAAAACAGGAACATCTTTCACCTGAAAGGAAAAATTCCCAAAAGCCCGAAGTCGGATTGGTCCAAATTCAGGATCCCGCAGCATAATTGGGTTTTTAGTTCCCCATTTCTGATTGACAAATTGCCGAAGGTTGACAAAATAGATATCAGCTTTGAACGGGCTATTGAATCCATATTTCCAACCTCTGATCGTTGTCATGATGGGCATATTCTGCGTTGTGAGTTCGTAGCGCCCAGGCTGAAATACATCTGCAACCACACCTTCATTCAAGAAAACTGCCGCTTGCCCTTCCCTTACGGTCAATTGCGCCCCCATTTTAATTTCATTCTGATACCGCGGAAACTTCCACACAATCGTATCTGTGCTATTATCGACCCATTCGATAATATCGACAAACTCATTCCTGATTTTATCAAATAATCCCATAAATTATTCTCTTTACAATTACTTACACTAAATGTAAACATTTCCACGCAAACCAACAATTTTCTCCATCAGCTCACAAACTGCAGATATCTAAAAAATTTAGCCTTTTAAACTACTTATCGTAGTTTATTTTTTTTACTTTTGTTAGCTAAGTTCTACATAAATTTATGAGTACATATAACGAAGACAGCATTAGGTCCCTGGATTGGAAAGAGCATATTCGCCTCCGTCCGGGAATGTACATTGGAAAATTGGGGGACGGTTCGGCCTATGATGATGGAATCTATGTTTTACTGAAAGAAGTTGTTGACAACTCGATTGATGAGTTTGTTATGGGCGCCGGTAAAACAATTGATATCACCGTAAACGAAAATAAAGTTTCGGTGCGCGATTATGGCCGTGGAATCCCGATTGGTTCCGTGGTCGATGTTGTTTCTAAAATCAATACGGGTGGTAAATATGATAGTAAGGCTTTTCAAAAGTCCGTCGGTTTAAATGGTGTCGGTACCAAAGCTGTGAATGCTTTGTCCAGCCAGTTTACCGTGCAGTCATACCGTCAAAATATAACACGCATTGCCCAATTCTCTAAAGGGGAATTAGTCAATGATGAACAAAAAGACACAACGCAGCGAAATGGTACATCTGTAACATTCTATCCTGACGATTCTATTTTCAGAAATTACAAATATCGTCCCGAATTTGTAGAGAATATGATCTGGAACTATGTTTTTCTAAACTCAGGTCTGACGATCAACTTTAATGGGCAAAAGTTTATTTCTGAGCACGGACTAAAAGATCTATTGGAACGGAATATTGATGCCGAATCTATGCGCTATCCAATTATCCACTTACGGGGGGATGATATTGAAATCGCGATGACTCACGGCCAGCAATATGGAGAAGAATATTATTCTTTTGTTAACGGTCAGCATACCACGCAAGGTGGAACACACCAGGCAGCCTTCCGTGAAGCACTAGTCAAAACAATTCGAGAGTTCTACAAAAAAGAATTTGACGCATCGGATATTCGTTCATCAATTATAGGTGCCATCGCTATCAAAGTGCAGGAACCTGTTTTTGAATCGCAGACCAAAACAAAACTAGGATCTCAAAGTGTAGGTCCGGAAGGCCCTACGGTAAGAGGATTTATCAATGACTTTGTCAAAAAAGCATTGGACGATTACTTACATAAAAATCCGGCTACGGCAGATGCACTTCAAAAACGTATCCTACAATCTGAACGTGAACGTAAGGATATAGCTGGCATCAAAAAACTGGCGAATGAGAGAGCAAAGAAAGCCTCTTTGCACAATCGCAAACTACGTGACTGCAAAGTGCATTTCAGCGATAAAAATGAGCGCAATCAAGAAACAACCTTGTTTATCACTGAGGGGGATTCTGCATCCGGTTCCATTACCAAATCGCGTGATGTACAGACCCAGGCCGTATTCAGTCTCAAAGGAAAACCGTTAAACTCTTACGGTATGTCCAAAAAGATCGTTTATGAAAATGAAGAATTCAATCTCTTACAACATGCCCTTAATATTGAGGATGGTCTGGATGGATTGCGCTACAACAATATTGTAATCGCTACCGATGCCGATGTTGATGGTATGCACATCCGTTTGCTATTATTGACATTTTTCTTGCAGTTTTTTCCTGATCTAGTCAAAGCAGGACATGTTTCCATCTTACAGACACCACTTTTCCGTGTTCGTAATAAAAAGGAAACAATCTATTGTTACTCAGATGAAGAAAGACAAAAAGCCATTGCAAAGTTGGGAGCCAAACCTGAAATCACCCGATTCAAAGGTTTGGGTGAAATATCACCTTCAGAATTTGGTTTATTTATTGGAAAAGATATCCGTCTAGATCCTGTTATCTTGTCTAAAGACAATAAAATTCAACAGCTATTAGAATATTACATGGGTAAAAACACACCAGACAGACAAAAACATATCGTCGAAAATCTACGTGTTGAAGTTGACCTAGAAGAAGAACTAACAAAAAAAGCGGGTTAAAATAACCCGCTTTTTTCGCAACCTACAACCACTTAATGCACAACCAAACCTTAATTCTGATCCAATGTCAAGATGCCGTTGGACTAGTCGCCAATATATCAAATACCCTGGCAAAATATCAGCTCAATATCGTCACCATGCGCGAATATGTGGATGAAGAAGCCAACAAATTCTTCGTGCGTGTTGTATGCAACGGCCTCGTAGCTGAACAAAAACTACTATCCGATTCCCTGTCCGAAGTACTTCCGCCATCCGCTCAAATACAGATCAACCCCAACAACCGTAAAAAAATCGTTGTTCTCGTCACCAAAGAACATCATTGTCTTGCCGATATCCTGGTACGCCAACATTTCGAAACTTGGGGTGCCGAAGTTCAGGCCGTAATTGGTAATTATGAATCACTTCGCTCCTTTACTGAAAAATTTGATATTCCATTTCATTGTATTTCACATGAAAACCTGACTAAGGAAATATTTGAAAAACAGCTGATAACACAAATCAAACAGTATAACTTTGACTTTATCATATTGGCAAAGTTCATGCGGATCTTATCGCCCGAATTTGTTAGTACCTTTGAAAATAAGCTGGTCAACATCCACCATTCATTTCTACCCGCATTTATTGGTGCCAATCCTTATAAACAGGCCCATGCACGCGGTGTCAAGATTATTGGTGCTACAGCCCATTTTGTTACAGACCAGCTTGATGAAGGTCCGATCATTGTCCAGGATATACGGCATGTCAATCATACCTACACTGTAAAAGATATGGTAACCGCCGGAAAGGAAATAGAAAAAGCCGTTTTGAGCAGGGCAATTCGTCTACTTAGTGAAGATCGGGTCATGCGCAACGATTACAAGACAATCGTCTTTGAATAGTGATTACAATCATCTCCAATCAAAACAACCATTACTTTTTTTTAGCGTTATTCTCAATTATTTCGTAAAAGAAATATTTAAGAATGACGCATACTTTTCATATCCCCGTACTAGGTCTGGCTTTCTCTATAGACTCTGCAGTCAAAGTCGCGCAATACGGAATTTCCTCCGTAATGTCTATTGTTGACGATGAACTCATAGAGCGCATACGTTACTACTATTGCGGACAATATCAAATCCCCTATCATCCGATAGCTAAAACAGAAGAAGATTACCGGGCAAAAAGAATTACAGCCTATCTCAATCTTGTACAATTTGTCGTTAACAGGCAAATAACAGCCCTAAAGCAACAACCCTTTACCGAAAGCTCAGAAGTAACCAAATATTTTCAGCTTCTACCAGATTCTCACCCTTCAAAACCGATCTATCATGCGATGGAGATTGAGACCAATCTCGCCATTAAAACGGAACTTCAAGATCTATTGATCAATTACTTGAAACCGGGAGATATCGATGTCAATATCATGTCCAAGGTAGACAAAATGAATTACAAGGATGGTAAGGTATTGGAGCAACAGCATTCCGATGCTTTAGCGGCCTTGCGAGGCTTTGCAAATTCAACCCTACATTCCTCCCTTATCCTTTCCGCAGGAATGAACCCGCATTTATATGCTTACCTCGCTGAATTACCGGCTTTCTTTCCCAATAGTGAAGGTGTATTTGAGAAAAAAGTCGCTTTAAAAGTAAGTGATTTCCGATCAGCTCTGATTCAGGCAAAATATCTCGCTAAACGAGGCGTTTGGGTTTCTGAATTCAGGGTAGAATCTGGTTTGAATTGCGGTGGCCATGCCTTCGCAACGGACGGATTTTTAATGGGTCCCATTCTAGAAGAATTTAAAGAGAAAAAGGAAAGTTTGAAGATAGAGCTTTTCGAGATATACAAGGAATATTGGGCAATGCAAAAGATGTATCTAACACAAGTTCCATCCATTAAGTATACAGTTCAAGGTGGTGTAGGTACCGCTTCGGAGCATCAGTTTATGCTGGACTATTATGGTTTTGATGCTGTCGGCTGGGGGTCTCCATTTCTGCTGGTTCCAGAAGCGACTACGGTAGATCAAGATACATTGAAGGCACTGGAGCTGGCCGAAAAAGACGACTTTTATTGTAGTGGAGCCTCTCCCCTAGGAATCCCATTCAATAATTTCAGACAAAGTAGTGCTGAGCAGCTGCGATTAGAACGGATAAAAAAAGGACGCCCCGGCAGCCCCTGTAAAAAAGAATATCTTATTTCGAATACAGAGTTTAGTGACAAACCGATCTGTACCGCATCACGTGTGTATCAGCGTCAAAAGATCCAGGAGCTACAGCGACAAAATCTGCCCGCAGCCGAATACGATAAAGCCTTTGACGCCATTACAGAAAAAACCTGCCTATGCGAAGGCCTCGCTGCACCGGCCTACCTCAAGTATAATATTCAAAAGACCAGAGAACAGACGGCAGTCTCCATTTGCCCGGGGCCAAACTTAGTTTGGTTCAAAAAACAATATTCATTACGGGAAATGATCGATCACATCTATGGCCGAATTTCAGTTTTTGAAAATGAAAACAGGCCATTTGTTCTTATCAATGAACTCAATCTTTATATCGATTATATTCAAAAATATGTAACGGACAATCAAAATATGATTAATGATAAAAAGATAAAATATGTCGCCAAATTCAAGGCACAGTTGCAGGCAGGGATCGCTTACTATGACAAGCTCATACAACACTTAGCACATATTCCCCAAAATATCACAGCCACGATACCTAAGCAGCTTGAACTTGCATCGCTACGTCTAAACGACATCCATATCCAATTCGAATAATAAAAACAAATGCGGAACACTTGAATAAGCGTCCCGCATTATTAAAATCTTTCGATAAGTTTTACTTGGCTATTTTACGGAACTTACCAAATACCCCAAGCGGAAGTTTTGGACCTGCAGTTGCCTGTAAAAACAGTTCGCCTATTTCTAAGTTTTCCACTTTTGGAAAAGCTGTCTTAATTAAATTCTCAACAATAACAGAGGAGAAGCCTAATGAATAGGTATTCAAAATCAAGAAATGTTCTTTAGGATCCAATAGCTGAACAACCTCAGTCATCATTTCCATAATATGGTCTTCCAATTTCCATTTCTCGCCCTTTGGTCCATGGCCATATGCCGGAGGATCCAAAATAATCCCATTATATGTATTTCCTCTTTTCAGCTCACGCTTCACAAATTTCAACGCATCTTCAACAACCCAGCGAATATTATCCAAATTGGAAATTTCCATATTTTCATTCGCCCAAGTAACCACCTGCTTAATGGAATCAACGTGAGTCGTGTCTGCACCTGCTGCTTTGGCAATTAAAGACGCTCCGCCAGTGTAAGCAAAAAGATTTAAAACCTTTGGTTTCTCCGTTTTAAATGAACGAACCGATTCGGAAATATAGTCCCAATTCACGGCTTGCTCAGGAAATATCCCAACATGCTTAAAAGAAGTTAATCCCAGTCGAAATTTGATGGCTACATCATCATTTTTATATTGAATATGCCAACGGTCTTGGATCTTTGGATTTTTCTTCAACCACTCTCCAGAAGTAGCCGAACGCCCCTTGAATTTGATATGGTAACGTTTGTTCCATTCTGCATCGCCTAGTGCTTTAGGCCATACCGCCTGAGGCTCTGGACGGATAAGGATCAGATCACCAAAACGTTCCAGTTTTTCAAAATCACCACAGTCAATGAGTTCATAGTCTTTCCAATGCTGCGGGGTCAATAGTTGTATATTTGTTGCTGCCAAAATCAAAATTTTCCGACAAAACTAAGCTAAATTTCAATATAAAAGAAATTTGCATGATCCTAACATAGGTCAGAGGTGGAAATTAAGCATACTGAAACAGGGTTTACAGCTCTTATTCCCCCATAGAAGCTTTGGCACTTTTCATCAATGGACTCGCAAAAACAAAATTGTTTAATTCTTCTACATCCGAGCGCATCATATCCTTATTGGAGCCTTCCCAGAATTTCTCTCCCTTATAAAGAAACAAGATATACTCACCGATTCCCATCACAGAGTTCATGTCGTGGGTAACCACAACTGTCGTACATTTCAATTCTTGCGTAATTTTCAGAACCAATTCGTCAATAACGATGGAAGTTTCCGGATCCAATCCCGAATTGGGTTCATCACAAAAAAGGTATTTGGGATTCATACTGATTGCACGTGCAATTCCAACCCGCTTTTTCATTCCTCCGGAGAGTTCTGCAGGGAACAGTTTGTTCCTCCCTTCCAGATTAACCTGTTCCAGACAATGATTTGCGCGATCTAATTTCTCCGCTTTCGACATATCCGTAAACATATCCAAGGAAAACATAATATTCTGTTCGACTGTCATCGAATCAAATAATGCTGAATTTTGAAAGAGCATACCTATTTCTTTTCGGATAGGCACACGTTCTTCAAAATTCATCCGTGTGAAATCTTTTCCATCGAAAATTACTTTACCTTTCTCCGGCTGATGTAAACCCACGACACACTTCAATAAGGTACTCTTCCCAGAACCAGATCCCCCAATAATTAAGCTCACTTTTCCGGGTTCGAATTTTGCACTGATGCCTTTTAAAACATGGTTATCACCAAATGACTTGTTAATATCTTCGATTTGAATCATAAAATCTTTTTAAAGCATTAATGCTGTAATGACATAATCTGCAGCGAGGATTGTAATACACCCTACAACAACGGCCTCCGTACTTGCCTGCCCCACTTCCAGTGCCCCCCCCTTCACGTTATATCCTTTATACGCCGAGATAGAGGTAATGATAAAACCAAACACTACGGCTTTGACAAGCGCAACTGTTACTGTAAATCCGTTAAAACCGTCCTGAATACCCAAAATATAATCAGATTGCGTTACAGCACCCGAAAGGGATCCGCCCAACAAACCACCAACTAAAGCACAGACTATAGAAATAATAACCAGCATCGGAATCATGGTAATGCCCGCTAATATTTTAGGCAATATCAAATAACCGGGAGCATTGATCCCCATAATCTCCAATGCATCAATCTGCTCTGTAACACGCATGGACCCGATCTGAGAAGATATGGATGAACCAATTTTCCCCATCAATACCAATCCCGAAATCGTCGGCCCCAATTCCAAAATATTCGAATCCCTATTGATAGAACCTATAATAGAATTTGGAATCAAGTCCGAAACCATCTGAAAAGCAATTTGCATGGTCATAACTGCTCCAATAAACGTGGAAATTATAACAATAAGTCCCAGAGAACCTATACCAATATCAGTCATTGCCAATACGGTTTCTTTCCAATAAATCCGACCTTTCTCCGGTCTTTTGAAAACTGATTTCAGGAGTATGAGATATGCACCAATGTGATGAAAGATCATATTATCTATTTAATTTCAATGAATTATGCCAAATATAGACTGTAATTATCCCAATCTATCCATTAAAGGTAATTAATTCCGTTAAATATATAAACAAGCGAAAAGCCAAAAAGTAAACGAAAAACGAAATTACTTACCGACCAATTAGTCACATTTACCGATTTTTTATGTATAATAGCCTAAACATTCATACGGTATCTCCCAAAGCGACTTACTTTTGGGATATATTAACAAACGGAATTAGTTATGAATACACGAAGAATAACAACTGGTATCACCATTCTCTTTATAGGAGTTGTTTTATTATTATCACAGCTCAATACAATCTCATTTAACTGGGTAGGTATTTTTAGATACTGGCCTTTATTTATTGTCCTTGCCGGAATACGCATGCTGGTTCCGAAAGATCAGCAGATTGGTCAATTCGTCGCCATCGGTTCTACCGTAGTAATTTTAGGCTTTCTTACGTACATAGGATTGTCAACACCAAAGGAGCCTTTATTGACAGAGCTTTTAAAAAGTAAAACACTTGGGGTCAGAAATACCGACGATCCCAATGACAAAACAAACTATTCAACAGAAAAACTCACTGTACCGCTAAACGATAAAATCCATAGCGTGACTTTAAACCTGGATTTAGGAGCTACCTCATTAAGAAATGACAGCAGCACGACATCACAAATCTTCACGGCCTTTAACACCTCAAAAGAATACCTTTTGGGCGTTACAGTACACGATGACGCTGCGGATAAACTCGATATCAACCTGAAAGGTAAATTCAAAAACAAGGATTTTAACAGCAAAAATAACAACACCTATATCGCTTTAAATCCAAACATACGCTGGAATTTAAATTTCGATGTCGGTGCTATCGACGCGAATCTGGATCTCTCACCTTACAAAATTGAAACGTTGGATATTGATGCAGGAGCAACCAGTTTAAAACTAAAATTAGGCCAACCACAAGCCATGACTAAAATTTCTATGGATGCAGGAGCCTCTTCTATTGAAATTTCAATTCCGAAGAATGCAGCTTGCCGCATTACAAGTGACAATGCATTATCATCAACAGACTATGAGGGTGATTTCTTGAAAAGTGAAGGCGAGGTAAAATCTACAAACTACGATTCAGCAGCTCAAAAATTTGATTTCGACATCAACGGTGGAATCGCATCAATAAAAATCAGAAGATATTAATTGACACCTGATTTTTAGTCAAGAAAAGCTAACTTTGTGTTAGATATGGACACAAGTAATATGTTGACATTACCTGGAATCTATTGTAATTCTAAGGTAGATTATTCGAGATGGAAAACAAGGGAAATTCAAATTGGTGATATTCCCATGGGTGGAGATAATCCCATTCGTATTCAAAGTATGACTACAGTAGATACAATGGATACGATTGGGTCAGTTGAACAGACCATTCGAATGGTTGAAGCGGGTTGCGAATACGTTCGTATTACCGCTCCGAGTATAAAAGAAGCACAAAATTTAGCAAACATAAAAAATGAACTTCGCAAAAGAGGGTATAAAGTACCTTTAGTTGCGGATATTCATTTTACACCAAATGCGGCGGAGGTTGCGGCGCGTATTGTCGAGAAAGTAAGGGTCAATCCCGGCAATTATGCAGACAAGAAGAAATTCGATCAGTTATCCTACACTGACGAAGCCTATCAACTTGAGTTAGAACGCATATACCAAAAATTTACTCCGCTAGTAAATATCTGTAAGGAAAATGGTACCGCCATGCGCATCGGTACCAACCATGGTTCACTGTCCGACAGGATCATGAGCCATTACGGAGATACCCCCGAAGGAATGGTCGAATCTGCCATGGAATTTATCCGTATGTGCGAAGACCTGAATTTCTACAACCTCTGTATTTCTATGAAATCATCCAATCCACAGGTCATGGTCAAAGCCTATCGCCTCTTGGTTGAAAAAATGGTTTCTGAAAACATGAACTATCCATTACATCTTGGTGTAACGGAGGCGGGAGACGGTGAAGACGGACGTGTAAAATCAGCGGTTGGTATCGGCACACTATTGGAAGACGGACTTGGAGATACCGTGCGGGTATCTTTAACCGAGGAACCAGAACGCGAAGCACCGGTCGCTATAGCACTGGTCAATCGCTACAGTAAAAGAAAGAAAGACTTAGAAAGTCGGCCGAAAGAAGAGATCGTTCAACTCTCTCCAGAAACAGCGCTCACCCCCTATATCAGTCAGGAAGTAAACACCTTTATCGGTGGCTCGTTGGTCCCTAGGATTGTGGTGGATATTTCAAAAGAAAATTTAAAAGATGCCCAGATACTTTCTAAAGTAGGTTATCGCTACGATATACTATTAGATAAATATCACATGGGTGAGCAATCCGTGGACTTTGTTTATCTTGCGGACAGCTTGCCTTCCTTTACGATGCCGGCAAACCTGAAGCAAGTCTACAACTACAGTACTTGGTCTAAGCTTTCTGATAAAACCAATATTCATCCACTCTTTACGCTGGAAGAATTTGTGAAAACCGACCACAAGGATAAGGTCCTGAATATGGTCAGAATCTGTAATTCAGATTTAACATCGTCAGTATTTGAATCCCTACAGCTCGACAAAACAATCGTATTTATCTTAGAAACAACCTACCTACACGGTATGGCAGATCAAAGGCAGTTTTTCCGAAACCTGCAGGAGATAGGTATCGACAATCCGGTCATTATCAAACGTTCCTATCAAAAAGAAGATTTTTCGGGACCTCTTGGTGAATTTATGAACCCGGAAGAGCCTATTTCAAAAATACAGCTTTACGCTTCGACAGATCTAGGCGCACTATTGATTGATGGTTTAGGATCGGGGATCTGGCTAGACTCTCCGGCGACCCCCTTAGAAAATATAGCTTCACTTTCCTTCGGAATTTTACAGGCAACACGATCCAGAATATCCAAAACAGAATATATTTCCTGTCCAAGCTGTGGAAGAACATTATTTGATCTCCAAGAGACTACACAAATGATTCGAAGCCGCACCAACCATCTAAAAGGATTAAAAATTGGTATCATGGGCTGTATTGTGAATGGTCCTGGGGAAATGGCAGACGCAGACTATGGCTATGTTGGCGCAGGACCGGATAAAGTTACTTTATATAGAGGTCAGCAGGTTGTTAAGAAAAATGTGAGTTCCGCACATGCCTTAGACGAATTGATCAAGATCATTAAAGATGATGGACTGTGGGTCGAAGAAAAACAAGATTAAAATTCAGTCAAGAGACTTTAGATAAAATAGCAAAGGGGAATCATCTGATTCCCCTTTGCTATTTTATCTAATTAAATTATGCTCTAATTATCGGACAGAAAATCTTTTTACTACGGTCTCCGAACCTGCGACTACTCTTACGAAGTAAAAACCCGTAGTTAATTTTCCGCCATGCTCAAAGGAAAGATTTTGAATTCCTGAATCCAGGTTACCATTCATTAATTGGAGAATCTCATTGCCCAGCGCATCCATTACCTTAATAGACACACTCGAAGACTTCGCCAATTTAAAAGAAAGATTTATTTGCTCGGCAATAGGATTATAAAATACCTTAACATTATTGATAAGTTTCTCGGTATCCTTGATGTTGTGATCTTCTCCAAATGCCTCATTACCGTCCCAAATTTGTTGCGAAAAAGTATGGTCATAAGGAGACTTTGCATACACACGAGCTACCCCGCTGCACAATGTCAGTGCGGATAAAAGTGTTAAACAAGCTGCTTTAAGTAGATTTCTCCCCATAGTGTTAAATTAGACTTCAAATACTGGTTACGGTTTAATCAAATATAACGCTAACTATTTGAATTATCAACAACAAAGTTAGTATTTTGTTTAAAAGTTTTTCAGCAAATAGAACCTTTCCAAGTTTCTTTTAACAAATTTTAACAGCTATTGCGCATGTCAAATGAAATGCTAAAATTTGGCGCAGGAAATGTACCTACTTAAAGTACAGGCAAAAAGTATATTTTTGCAGTATATTTTGAAATAAAATAATTGATAAATGGCAGATAATAGTCATCACAACAGTATCAATAAGGTGAGTTTCGCCGGGTTATTGATCAGTTTAGGAATCGTTTTTGGAGATATAGGAACATCTCCATTGTATGTTTTCAAAGCAATCATGGGACAAGGAGCCATTCAAAAAGACTTGGTCTTGGGCGGACTATCTTGTGTGTTCTGGACGCTCACACTCCAAACGACTGTAAAATATGTATGGATTACCCTGCGAGCGGACAATAAAGGTGAGGGTGGTATCCTGTCTCTTTATTCATTAGTACGTAAACGCGCTCCCTGGCTGATTTTCCCAGCGATGATAGGTGCAGCGACCTTATTAGCAGATGGAATGATCACTCCGGCTATCACCATATCCTCTGCTATCGAAGGTCTGGATATCAAATTTCCTGGACTACCAACGGTTCCTATTGTTGTTACAATAATATCTTTATTGTTTATTATTCAACGATTTGGAACATCTGTTGTAGGAAAAGTTTTTGGTCCGTTGATGACCATCTGGTTTACGATCATTGGTGTCATCGGTTTGTCCCATCTTCACCTTGCACCGGAAGTGATGAAAGCGATCAACCCCTACTATGCCTTCCATATTTTAATTACCTACCCGCACTCACTACTATTAATCGGAGCCGTATTTTTATGTACGACAGGTGCCGAAGCACTGTATTCGGATATGGGGCACTGTGGTAAAAACAATATCCGTATTAGCTGGATCTACGTAAAAATCACACTTGTGCTGAATTATTTTGGACAAGGTGCTTGGTTATTAACGCAGGAAGGGCGTGTCTTAGGTGGCGCAAATCCATTTTATTCGATTATGCCAGATTGGTTTATTGGGTATGGTATCGCCATCGCAACGATTGCCGCTGTCATTGCCAGTCAAGCCATGATATCTGGCTCTTATACCCTGATTTCGGAAGCAGTGCGTTTAAATATCTGGCCTAAGGTCGCCATCCGCTACCCAAGCGAACATAAAGGACAGTTGTATGTACCCTCCATCAATTTAATTTTATGGGTGGGCTGTATGATTGTTATCTGGGTTTTTGAAGAATCAAGCCGAATGGATGCGGCCTATGGTCTTGCGATCAATTTAACGGTATTGATGACAACCATTCTAATGGGGTACTTTCTCGCCATGAAAAAAGTCAATCGTGTGCTTATTGCGGTATTTTTGGTCGCTTATTTCGTTATCGAATTAACTTTCTTAATAGGAAATGGTGTCAAAATAGCTCACGGCGGTTGGTTAACCCTTATGCTTGCTACAGCCCTATTCGGAACAATGTATTGCTGGTATACCGCACGAAAAATTAAAAATCGTTTCGTCAATTTTATCAATATCAACAAATATTATCCCATTATTTCCGAATTAAGCGAGGACAAATCCGTTCCGCCTTACGCATCACATTTAGTGTATTTGACAAGTGCCAATTTCAAATCCGAAATTGAAGCTAAAATTATTTATTCTATTATTAATAAAAAGCCCAAACGTGCGGATGTGTATTGGCTGGTCCACGTTGACGTGATGGATCATCCACATACAAAAGAGTACTCTATTGATCAGTTAATCCCGGGCAAATTAATACGGATTGATTTTAAACTTGGTTTTAGGGAAGAACAGCGCATCAGTCTTCTATTCAGAAAAGTAGTGGAAGAAATGGTTAAAAAAGGTGAGATTGACATTACCAGCCAATACGACACCTTACGTAAACATAATATCCCCGGAGACTTTAAATTTGTTGTTTTGGAAAAAGTACTCTCCAAAACCAATCAGATGACATGGATAGAAAAGGTTATTATGGACATCTACGGCTATCTCAAGAAAATGAGTTTATCCGAAGAAAAGGGCTTCGGCTTGGATTCTAGCTTCGTTACAATTGAGCGTGTGCCACTCAATTTCCCTCAGACTTCGGAAGTCCATCTCATACGTAAAGATTAAAACCTTTCAAAAGATTTATATTCCTCAAGGTGATGCTAAAGCATCACCTTTTTTATTCAATAGAATTGCATTACTTTTGTTGCAAATAATACATCATGGCAGACGCTAATCCAAAAAAGAAATTACACCCTAGAAATAGACATCTCGATAACTACAATTTTGAAGAACTGAGTAAAGTCGAACCTTCACTCAAGGATTTTGTTATAGAAAATGCTTATAAAGTAAAATCCATCGACTTTAATAATCCAGATGCTGTAAAAACATTAAACAAAGCTCTTCTAAAAAAATATTACCACATTCAACATTGGGATATCCCAAAGGAGAATCTTTGTCCTCCTATTCCCGGCCGTGCAGATTATATTCATTATATCGCCGATGTCCTTGCTCGGGACAATAATGGCGAAATTCCAAAAGGTGGAAATATACACGTCCTAGATATCGGTGTTGGCGCAAATTGTATTTACCCCATCATCGGACATCAGGAATATGGATGGAGCTTTGTAGGGTCTGAAATTATCAAGAGCGCATACAAAAATGCGATCGAGATCACACGGACAAATATGAGCTTAAAAAAGAGCATACAAATCCGTCTGCAAAATAACCCAAAGGCCATATTCAAAGATATTATTCTTCCTGGTGAGAAATATGACGTGGTGATCTGTAACCCACCATTTTTCAGCTCTCAAACCGAAGCTTTACAACAGTCCATCCGTAAAACTACAGGCATTAAAGATGCTAAAATAGAAGAAAAACCGGTGACACAAGCGTTTTCCGGACAGGGAAGTGAATTGTGGTGCGATGGTGGCGAGAAAGCTTTCTTGTCACGCATGATCTTTGAAAGCCAATTTCACAAAGATCAGGTAAAATGGTTCACTACACTGGTTGCTCATCGTGAAGATATTCGTTTTCTGCAACACAAACTAAAGAAAATAAATGTAAAAGAGACCGAAGTGATCCGCATGGAACAAGGCAATAAGGTAAGCCGGATCCTTTTGTGGAGACTTTAAGTAGGGTCATAGAGATTCAAAAAATGAGCTATCTTTCGTTAGATAGCTCATTTTTTTGATCTATTATCATACTACATGGTAGACTTTATACTGACACCGATTTATTTAACTTTGAATGTTTATAACCATACATAAAATACACAGCCAAACCAATCACCAGCCAGATCACAAAAATGATCCAGTTGCTCGCGCCCAATTCTGTCATTAAATATAGATTGATCAGGATCCCAATAACAGGTAATAAGGAGAAGTTCATTTTAAAACTATAGATACTCAATCCAAGCCAAGTTAACCAAAATATAATCACCAGCATTTTATGTTCTATAATTTCAAGGATTGACAGCGATTTCCACTCCTGTATCGTCTCTTGTGCATAGATAAAAATGATCACAATAGCGATCAGTAGTCCTGCACCGACTAAATACTTTCCGTTTATGTAGGGAACCTTAAATTTGGATTTTGCCGATAAACCCGAATAATCCATATATAATACACCTGCACAAACGAGGATGAAAGCAAAAAAAGTACCGACACTCGTTAGATCCACGAAGAAGTCCATCTTAAAAAATAAAGAAGGGATGGCTACTACCAAACCCGTTACGATAGTCGCAAAAGAAGGTGTTTTATATTTGGGGTGGATCGTCGCAAATTTCTTCCACAACAAGCCATCTCTACTCATCGTCATCCAGATTCTTGGTTGAGCTAATTGATAGACTAACAAGGCGCTGGTAATCGCAATCACAGAGGTCACGGATATAATTCCGGCCATATGGTCAAAGCCGACATATTTAAACACGAAAGCAAGCGGATCCTTTACATTTAATTCGGTGTAGTTGACCATCCCTGTCAATACCAAGGTAATGGCGACATACAGTACAGTACAAATCAATAGACAATAGATCATCGCCTTAGGGAGGTCGCGTTGTGGGTTCTTACACTCTTCCGCGGTTGTGGAGATCGAATCAAAGCCGATAAAAGCAAAGAAAACGGCAGCCACACTTCCGAGCACACCTTTGAGACCATTCGGTGCAAAAGGTGTCCAGTTTTCGGGCTTGATGAAAAAGATACCACCAAAAATTACAGCTAGGATAATCGCTACCTTGATCATCACCATGATCATACTCGCTTTCTGGGACTCTTTGATTCCGATATAAACCAACCAAGTGACCAAAAATGTAATTACACCTGCCGGTAGATCGAAAATAATAGGCAGCCCTCCAATTCGAGGCGCACTATTAAAAGCATCAAGACCGTGTTGGTCAATTGCAGTCAGGGCAGCCGCACCATGTTGGTTCATTTTGTCTACGGCATCGTAAGCATAGCCCGGTGCCATGGATAGCCAAGCTGGTATATGAAGACCAAAGCCTTCCAACATGGAGACAAAATACTGCGACCAGGAAATGGCTATAACGGTATTGGAAACAGCATACTCTAAGACCAATGCCCAACCTATTATCCAAGCAAACAACTCACCAAAGGCCACATATGCATACGTATATGCCGATCCCGAAACAGGAACTGTACTGGCAAATTGGGCGTAGGCCAATGCCGTAAAAACACAGGCAAAAGCCGTAAACACGAAAAGAAGTGACACTGCTGGCCCACCTTCATAACTCGCCAATCCAATTGTGCTAAAGATTCCAGCCCCTACAATAGCGGCGATACCCAACGAAACCAGATCTGTTACCCCCAATACCTTTGCAAGGCCTGTCCCCCCCTCTTTTTGAGTGTCATGCAGAATCTGATCAACACTTTTCTTCCGAAAAAGTCTATGTGACATGTAAATTTAGTTTTTGATACTTAAAATTATGCGAAAATAAATATTTTCAAGGTCTTATACTATTGGTATTTTCTGATGGACTAATTAAAGTCCACCAGCTCATATTGAATATACTGGTAAATTTCCTGATAATCGGTCATCTCCGTATGTAAATAGGAAATCAGTTGCTCTGTCAGAAGTTGTCTTTGCTCCACTGAAACTTCAAATTGCCACAATCGCTTACAGATATTGAAAAGTGCCCCTGCAATTTTTTCCACCTGTGCATAATCATAAATATACTTCCACTCAATAAACTGATGATAGAACTTCTCAAATTTAGGTATATCATGCAATTGATTAATTTTCAAAAACTTCCGAATAGCATCTTCATTGACATGCATGAGCGCAGCGTAGAATTTATCGATGGAGACCGCTTTATTTTGTGTCAGCATATGATCCAGCAATAGCTCCAACGCGATATGGGCCATAAAAGACGGCCGAATGGGTAGCCCCGCTAAACTGGACTGGATTTTTAATTTCAGCTGATGTGTATGATGAAAAAAGTAAGGTGAATTGTGAAACAGACGATCGACCTCAATATGACGGTTCCAACCTATATACAATTGTTCCAGTAAAGGATTGTCCAAGAGCTCATCTTCATACTGACGTGGTTTTAGCATAAAGGATTTATCCGCATTTTTTAATAGATCGGGTAACAATCCTCCCACAATACGTTCGGGATTGGTTGCAAACCGCTCAAAATAGAAATGTGATAAAAAATTCATACCAGCTTATTAGCGTGTGCTTTTATACGGAATTATTCGCTCAATATACGCTTAATCTCCTATCTTTGCATCTTGTAAATTAAAAAATTAAATCCATTTAACAATGAGCTTTGTAGAAGAATTACGTTGGAGAGGCATGTTGCAAGATATTATGCCAGGCACAGAAGACTTACTGAATAAAGAAAAAGTCGCTGGTTATATCGGCTTTGATCCCACAGGCGACTCTCTACACGTAGGACACTTGACGCAAATCATGACTTTGATCCACTTCCAAAATGCAGGCCACAAACCAGTTGCCCTGGTTGGAGGAGCAACAGGAATGATCGGAGACCCTTCTTTCAAATCTGCAGAGCGTAACCTGTTGGACGAAGCTACCCTACAGCATAATGTAGCTTGTCTGAAAAAACAGTTAGGCAAATTTCTTGAATTTGGAGAAGGTGAAAATGACGCCCAAATGGTTAATAATTACGATTGGTTCAAAGATTTTAAATTTTTGGATTTTATTCGTGATATCGGTAAGATGATTACCGTAAACTATATGATGGCAAAAGATTCTGTAAAAAAACGTCTGGAAGGTGACAATGGCCTTTCTTTTACGGAATTTACCTATCAATTGATTCAAGGGTATGACTTCTACTACCTTTGGAAACACCACAACTGTAAAGTTCAAATGGGTGGCTCCGATCAATGGGGTAACATTGTAACAGGTAGCGAAATGATCCGTCGTCAGGATCAGGGAACAGCCTATGCCATCACGACACAATTGATCAAGAAAGCTGATGGTCAAAAATTTGGAAAGACAGAATCCGGAGCGGTATGGTTGGATCCAAAGAAAACCTCGCCCTATAAATACTACCAATTCTGGTTGAATACATCAGATGATGATGCGAAAAACTGGATAAAAATCTTTACGCTAAAGCCTCAGGACGAAATCGAGTCCATCATTGCAGAACATGATGCAGCACCACACTTACGCTTAGTTCAAAAAGCACTGGCAAAAGATATTACCATTCGTACACACTCCGAGGAAGCATACGAAACTGCCATCAAAACTTCTGAATTTCTTTTTGGTAACGGTTCTTTAGAGTTCTTGAACAACCTAGATCATGATGCTGTTTTGGAGGTGTTTGAAGGTATTCCGCAGTTTCAGATCGCTAAGACTGAACTGGCGGCTGGTATCAATATCCTTGATTTACTTGCTGTTCAAACCCAAGTATTCCCATCCAAAGGTGAAGCGCGTAAAATGCTTCAGGGCGGCGGCGTTTCGATCAACCGAGAAAAAGCAACTGATATTGAAGAGTCGATTACGGAGAATCACCTTGTAAACAATAAATATATTGTTGCACAACGTGGTAAAAAGAATTATTACTTGATTATCGCAGATTAATGATCAGCAGTATCCTGATTTAATAATCCATAACCATAAAAAAGTCCCTTCTGAACAAATCAAAAGGGACTTTTTTGTGTAATCCAAAGCTATTCTTCCTCCGCCTGAAGAAATCGGTTCGGTTATTTTAATAATTTTTCAAATGCCCGACGTGAAGCTCCCCGAAAGTGTACCTCGCCACAATATTGATAACCCAATTTGTCGAATACATGCAGCATCCCACCGTTATCAAAATTAGTATCCACCTTAATACTATAGACACCATGCTCGATCGCAATTTTCTCCACCCCCTGTATAATGCCTGTGCCCACACCTTTCACATGCGGATCCTGAGCGGAAGCCAGTCTATGTATACCTACATATTGGCCATCACTTAACCACTTCCCGTCAATATCATTATAAGCTGGTTCGATATCAAAAATAACAGCTACATAACCTACAATCCTATGCTCCACTTCAACGACATGTCCATACCCTTTATCAATATCCGATTGCACGACATCTTCATTCGGATAGCCGTCTTGCCATTGCCTACTACCTTGTTCTTTCCTTAGTGCAATTGCCTGTTGTATAATTTCCCAAATCCGTCCTTTATCAGCTAATGTTGCTTTTCGTATTTCAAACTTGTTCATGCGATCTCTTATTTTTATTCGTAAAACTACATATTTTATAGCAACTCCAAAGAATAGGCAAAAACAGAAACAATCTTTAGCCAGATCCCATATTCTTTAGCCAAACACACTTGCAGGGCATAGTATTTGCTAGTCATTATACCTATCAAGCTTTTTAGCTACATCCAAATTTATTCATTCATAAAAAACGACAAACTTAAAATAATAAGCCATCAGCATCTTTAAAATACTATCAAAATAACTAAGTTTGTAAGCAGTATAATTGTGAACTTTTCAATGTCAAATAAAGGAAATACATTTAGGCAGACAGGAAATTCAGTTTCCGGCAAACGTGCCCCACAAAAGGAATCGACAACATTTAAAAAGGAAAAAAGTCAAAAAAATAGTGTACCAAGAGATTATTCTGATGCACAGCAAAAGGCTGTCAAGATATTAGGAATTTTATTGATCTTACTTTCATTGGCATTTGCTACAGCTTTTGTTTCTTACCTGTTTACCTGGGAAGACGACCAAAGCTATATCGCAAGGACCAATGGCGGCTGGTCAACATTATTCAGATCTGTTGAGGAAATTCATGACGAAGCCGTCGATCTCCCTGTTGTTGATAATAAATTAGGGAAATTTGGCGCATTACTTGCCAACCAATTTATGTATGAATGGTTTGGTGTTGCATCTTTTCTTTTTATTCCGGTTCTATTCATTTTAGGATACCGTCTGTTATTTAAAAAGTCATTGCTTCCATTATACCGTACGGTCGTTTATTCTTTTGTCGCTATCGTTTTTATTTCCGTAACCTTAGGTTTCCTACATGGATTCATGGCCGATACGCCGCATATGCTTGAAGGAAAGTTTGGCTTTTGGACCAATAAATTACTGGAAGCACAAGTGGGTATCGTTGGTGTTGGATGTATATTGGCATTTGCATACTTAACGACACTAATATTACTTTACAACCTTGATTTTAAATTTGTCCTCTTCAGTAACAGAAAATCCAAGTCCCTGTCGGAAGATCTAGAGGATGAGGATGAAGATGAATACGCTCCAAATCATCTCAGAAACAAAATCCATATTGAAGATGATTCCATTCAATCTGTTAGGGAGTCCATGCAACGACCAACGTCAATTAATGAGCGATTTCAATCCGCTCGTGAAAAAGATTTACAGGAAGAACTTCAACGTCCTGCATTCACACATCATCCGGTACCCGAAGTACAAATTGATCCGAAAGATAAAGTCGTACTTTCCTTCGATGATAGTCCCATGGAAAGAACCGACAATACACCTTCAATCAGTTTTACAATTGATCAGCCGAATGAAGAATTTGAAGACGCAGACTTACCACTGATCCGCGAATATCAGCCACCGGTCGTGGTAACTCCGCCCCAACAAGAACCGGAACCGCCAATTGAACATGATGTTGTTCCAGGCCTCGTTGTGGAAGATATCAAAGAGGAAAAAGAAATTACCGCCAGTGACCTCGTGGCCCAATTTGGACAGTATGACCCCAAATTAGATCTTTCCGGCTATCAACACCCTGCATTGGATTTATTAAAAGATTATGGCAGCGGAAAAATAACGATCAATCAACAGGAACTCGAAGCGAATAAAAATAAGATCGTTGATACCCTGAGAAATTACAGCATCGAAATCGAAAGCATCAAAGCCACCATAGGTCCAACAGTTACGCTGTATGAGATTATCCCCAAACCAGGTGTCCGCATTTCGAAAATTAAAAATCTGGAAGATGACATTGCTTTAAGTCTTGCAGCCTTAGGTATCCGGATTATTGCACCAATGCCCGGAAAGGGAACAATCGGTATCGAAGTACCAAACTCCAATCCGGAAATGGTATCTATGCGATCGGTACTCGCTACGGAGAAATTTCAGAAAACTGACATGGATCTTCCTATTGCTTTGGGTAAGACAATCTCCAATGAAGTCTATATTGCCGATTTAGCTAAAATGCCCCACCTTTTGGTCGCAGGGGCTACAGGACAAGGTAAATCAGTTGGTATCAACGCCATTCTGACATCCTTACTGTATAAAAAACATCCGGCGGAACTCAAATTTGTCCTTGTTGACCCTAAGAAAGTGGAACTTTCTCTATTTAAAAAAGTAGAACGTCACTTCCTTGCAAAATTACCTGATGATGGTGATGCTATTATTACCGATACTAAAAAAGTAATCAACACGCTAAATTCCCTGTGTATAGAGATGGATCAGCGCTATGATTTATTAAAAAATGCACAGGTACGTAATTTAAAGGAATATAATGCAAAATTTGTCAATCGCAGATTAAACCCTGAGGAGGGTCATCGATTCTTACCATATATCGTTCTTATTGTTGATGAGTTTGCCGACTTGATGATGACAGCAGGAAAAGAGGTCGAAACACCAATTGCACGTTTAGCCCAATTGGCTCGTGCTGTAGGGATACACTTGGTTATCGCTACCCAACGTCCATCCGTCAATATCATTACCGGTACAATCAAGGCTAACTTCCCTGCACGTCTTGCTTTCAGGGTATTGTCCAAAGTCGATTCACGGACAATCCTGGATACAGGTGGAGCAGATCAGTTGATCGGTCGTGGTGACATGCTGTTAGCTACTGGAAGTGATTTGATACGTATTCAATGTGCATTTGTGGATACACCAGAAGTTGAACAGATTTCCGATTACATCGGGGCACAACGAGGTTATCCTTCAGCGTTCATGCTTCCCGAATACGTTGACGAAAACGGAGATGGCTCTGGTAGCGTAGATTTTGATCCTAAAGACCGCGATCAATTGTTCGAAGACGCTGCCCGCTTGATTGTCATGCATCAACAAGGTTCTACTTCCTTAATCCAGCGTAAATTGAAACTGGGTTATAATAGAGCAGGACGGATCATCGACCAATTGGAAGCTGCAGGAATTGTAGGTCCATTTGAAGGAAGTAAGGCACGCGAAGTGCTTTATCCCGATGAGTATTCATTAGAACAATATTTGGAGACGTTAAGAAAGGACAATTAAGATGAAAAAACTAGTATGGTTTATTGTAGGTTTGCTATGCATGGCATTCAGTCAGAATAGCTATGCACAAAATGATGCCACCGCTAAGGCACTATTGGCAAAAGTGAGTCAAAAGTATAATACATATAAGACGATACAGGCCAATTTCTCGTTGGATATTAAACAAGCTAACGGAGGCTCACATGCGGATGGTGGAACAATATACTTGGACAAAAGTAACAACAAGTACCATGTTAACACAAAAAATCAAGTGTTAATATCGGATTCCAAGACACAATGGAATATCATGAAAGCTGAAAAGGAAGTTGAAGTCTCGGAAACGAGCAATTCAACCAACGAGATCAATCCAACAAATATATTCAGCTTCTATACCACTGGTTTTAAATATGCCATGGCCAATACAGAAAAGGTAAAGGGGCTTACACTGAGTGTCGTTGAATTAAGCCCAGTTGATAGCAAGAAAAACTATTCAAAAATAAAACTGCGCATCAACAAAGCAAGCAATTTGATCTATGATACCACAATATTTGACAAAAGTGGTAATCGTTATACCTACACGCTAGGTTCGCAGGAAGGCAACAAAGCCCTTTCAGCCAATCTATTCGCATTCAACAAGAACGATTACAAAGGATTTGACATCGTCGACTTACGGTAATCGTCCTTGCTGATACCCAAGCTTTATATGAAGTATGATTACAATAGAAAAGGCTTTCCTCTAGGAAAGCCTTTTCTATTGTAATTGATTGTATTTTACAGCATATCGGGTTCCCTATCCAACGTCTCACTTTCTTTATTTGCATAGCGTGAATAGCCATGTTTTTGTGGATGTTCAATAATTTCCTTCATCGAAACAAGTTTATACACATAAGAACCTGTTTCATTATTCAATTTCAATGCAAAATAATCGTCTTTTTTCTGTCTTCTTATCGAACCTCTCAGACTTCCGTCACCGACATTATATGCAGCAGCAACTAAAGTCCAATTCCCGAATTGACCATACAGGTATTTGAGGTATCTGGCGGCAGCATGCGTAGATTTAACAAGATCTTTGCGGTCATCTACTGTACCATTGACTTTCAATCCATATAAACGGGCTGTTGCCGGCATAAACTGCCAATACCCCCCGGCTCCTTTAGATGAAACGACAGCTTTACTAAGCCCGCTCTCCACTAATGGAATGTACTTGAAGTCTTCTGGAATACCATGTGATTTTAGGATCTTGGCGATCATAGGCAAATAGGTCTCTGCCTTCTTATGCATATCGTATGATCCTGTTTTCTTAAATGAAAATCTATTGAAAAATTTTCGCAATTTACTTTCGACAAGCGGTCGATCCATCGGTAATGAATCCTCGGCAAATGTCAATGAATTCATATAAGATTCAAACGAATTGCTTTTTTCTTTTTTTTCTTCGTCGTCTCCATGATGAGCTGGAACTACGACTAGCTTCCGTTCAACGATCTTATCGCCGCTTGAAGCGTTGTTGTGTGGGGTTGAGTATAATTTTGACAGCAATAAAGCAAACAAAATCAAACTACTACATAAAACTTTCTTTCTTATCATTCACTCCCTTAATGCTACCCTATCCACGACGCAAATCGATCAAAAAATAGCTTGGTTCAAATTCAAGGGTACAAAGGTAAACACTATTTATTTAAAAAACAAATAGTTACATTCTAGACAACTTAAAGCGGCTTTTTCAGCGTAAAAACGCGGTAAATTCAAGAAAAGACAAAAAGATAAGGATTTTTTCGCAAAACCCAAAATTATCCCTAACTTTGTAGTTCACATTTTAGCAAAACACAATGCCATTCAGCAATAAAAGGAACAGTCGTGATGACAACTCCAGAAAGTCACGAGGCAACTCAGATAGCTTCAAATCTCGAGGCGATAAGAACAATAGTTTCGAAAAAAAATCATTTCGGTCCAATGACCGTTCTGAAAGAGGTTCTTTCAGAAAAGATGATAACCGTGAGAACAGATCATTCGGATCTAAGAAATCCTCCGACAAACCATCCTTCCGAGGAGATAACAATTCCTTCCGTTCAAAAGATAATTCAGAAAAATCCTTTGGTAGAGGGGGCCGCTCATTTGATAAAAATGATTCTTCAAGATCTTTTGACAAAAAAGATTCCTTTAATAAATTTGATAGATCAGAACGTTCTTTCGACAAAAAAGATAACTTCAAACGTTCAGACAGAAATGATTCCTCAAGATCTTTTGACAGATCTGACCGTCCTTTCGAAAAAAGAGACAATTTCAAACGTTCCGACAGAAACGATTCTTCAAGATCTTTTGACAGATCTGACCGTCCTTTTGAAAAAAGAGACAACTTCAAACGTTCCGATAGAAACGATTCTTCAAGATCTTTTGACAGATCTGATCGTCCTTTTGAAAAAAGAGACAACTTCAAACGCTCTGACAGAAATGACTCTTCAAGATCTTTTGACAGATCTGATCGTCCTTTTGAAAAAAGAGACAACTTCAAACGTTCCGACAGAAGTGACTCTTCAAGATCTTTTGATAGATCAGATCGTCCTTTTGAAAAAAGAGATAATTTCAAACGTTCTGACAGGAAGTTTGATGGTGAAAGAGGTCGAAAATTTGACGACAACAAAAACTTTGGTGACAAACAATATATTAAACGTCCCAAGAAAAAAGCAGAGGATGCAGAAGATGATGGATTAGTTCGTTTGAATCGCTATATCGCCAATGCAGGTATTTGTTCAAGACGTAAAGCTGATGAGCTTATCACTGCTGGTGTCATTTGGGTAAATGGAGAACCTGTTACTGAATTGGGAACAAAGGTAGATCCTGCAACCGATGAAATCCGCTACAACAACGAGCGTTTGAAACGCGAGAAAATGGTGTATGTTTTGTTAAATAAACCAAAAGATTACATCACGACTACTGATGATCCCCAAGAACGTCATACCGTAATGGAACTTGTTTCTAAGGCAACAAAAGAAAGAATTTACCCTGTAGGTCGTCTTGACAGAAATACAACGGGTCTTCTTTTAATGACGAACGATGGTAGCCTTGCCGAAAAGCTTTCTCATCCGCGTAATAGTATCAGCAAAATCTATAACGTTGAGCTAAACAAAAACCTTACACAAGGTGATTTTAACAAAATTCAATTTGGCATTGAATTGGAAGATGGTGTCATCAAACCAGATGATTTAAGCTATGTTCAAGGTGGTTCTAAAAGGGAAGTTGGTATTCAGATCCACTCAGGAAAAAATCGTATCGTACGTCGTATTTTTGAGTCCCTAGGATATGAAGTTGTTAAATTGGACCGTGTAGTTTATGCAAACTTAACGAAAAAAGATCTTCCACGTGGCCGTTGGAGATATCTAGAGGAGCGTGAAATCGTGCAATTAAAGCACCTGATTTAATCGCTTAAGAAGATAAATAAAAATAAAGGACGGTCATTCAGTTAACCGTCCTTTATTTTTTATATTTGCTCTTTCAAATAAAACAACAAAGAATATGACTGATCCCAAAACACTTTCATCCGTTGCGGAATTCCATAAAACATTCCAACATCCGATCTTAGACGCTCCTACTATTCCCTCTGAACAAAGATGTGCCCTACGGGTATCGCTAATCGCTGAAGAGCTCAAAGAGCTGGAAGAAGCCATTCAGGATAAAGATCTAGTAGAAATTGCAGATGCACTATGTGACATTCAATATGTACTTGCTGGAGCAGTATTAGAATTTGGCTTAAAAGATAAATTCTCAGCTCTTTTTGATGAAGTTCAACGTTCCAATATGAGCAAAGCATGTAAAGACGAAGCAGAAGCTATCGCTACGCAGGAGCACTATAAATTAAAAGGTGTAGAATCCTATTACAAAGAAGTTGATGGTAAATTTTTAGTATTCAGAACTGCTGACGATAAAACATTGAAGTCCATTAATTACTCGCCGGCTGATTTAAAATCAATTGTAGAGGGCTAAATAAAACGGAGAAATTAGTTTGTAATTTCCCTTTGAGAGAAAACAAATAAGGCTTCTTGAAAAAAAGAAGCCTTATTTGTTTTTGCAGCAATCGATCATTTGCTCTACTACCCTATATATAATACATATATGTACTTTCTTTATTCATAAAGACTTCCTTGCACAACCTGACGTGCTTCCAAGCCTTTATCTATATACGTTTGAATACCTGACTTCGGAAAGCCCCAATTTGGTGCTATTAACAATTCTTTATCTGCAATCCCGAAGATACGCTGAATAATCAGATCTGGACGTAATCGTGGAATAAATTTGGCTAAGAATTCCGTATAACCTTCCATCGAGAAAAGTTCAAAAGGTTCCCTTTTATATTTGACCCCCATAATGGAACCCTCTACAATGTGCAGGTGATGCAATTTTACAAATTTAATCTGTGGAAACCGGTTGATTTCATCTGCATATTTTAACATCATTTCTTCCGATTCCCATGGGAAGCCAAATATGGTATGTACGCAGAGCTCCAATGGCGTATCCTTTAACATTTCCATCGCCTGAACAAATTCGTCGTGCGAACAGCCTCTATTGATCTGCTCCAATGTATCGTTGTAGATAGATTCCATACCCATCTCCAAATCCACATCGTAACGATCTGTATAAGACTCCAACAATGCAATCTTTTCAAAATCCAAACAATCAGGGCGTGTACCAACAGAAAGACCTAAGGTATTTTCAGGGTCGATACTTAAAGCCTCATCATACATCATTTTCAGTAGATGAGTCGGCGCATACGTATTTGTATTGGGCTGAAAATAAATAATAAACTTTTCCGCACCATAGCTATTACGTGCTCTCGCTATCCCTGATTCCACCTGCTCTCGTATAGAAGGAATTTTACGGGCTGTATCCGGTGTAAAAGAATCCACATTACAGTAAGTGCATCCTCCGTAGCCCTTGCTACCATCACGATTGGGGCAAGTAAAATTACCATCCACAATCACTTTAAACACTTTCTGACCGTTATACTTTTGCTTTAAATAAGCCCCGTAATGATTATACGGTTTAATTCCGTTGTCCAATAATGTACCCATTGCGCTGCAAAGTTACTCAATAAAAATCATATGTGACCATTACTTTCTCAGGATCAAATGTTAAACTGATCCGGCCATCACGAAAATCTTCCCAAGATAACTTATACGAACTATCCTTAACTGCATCCTCCAAATCAAAGTAACTCCCTTTAACGGCTAAATTAGGAGAATTGTCATAATAAGTAGGTAAACCGTAATAGAAAACGAAAAATTGTTCAAATTCCTTAAATGACAAATAGTAGTAAAACTTATTCTTATTTCTTGAAATCAATATTTCAATTTTCTTTAGCCTGCCATCTGTATAAAAATAATCAAGTGTTTGATAATACAGTGCATTCAACCATTTACCGCCAGTAAATCGGATATGCCCTGGATCGATCATGACCATTGTATCCTTACTGCGTGTATATGCGCCAAACTCCCCTATATAAGATCTTTCCCCGAGATGAATAATATATTCGCGGGCTATATTGGCAGATCTACAATCTTTATTTGCCGGTATCCACTTTGATATGGACGAAAATTTCTGATTCATTTCTTCAGTTTTATCCACATACCCCATACTACTAGAAACAACTTTGACAGTGCTATCCTTATAAACCTCGAATCCAACGTGAGCTTCATAATTGAGATTATGCCAATTCTCTTTCCATTTTTCATTTAGCTGCCTATAAAAATCAACAATACCTATCTTGGGGGTTGGAAGGTAATTTTCATAAGAAACAAAAATGTAATCCTGTCCATCTTGGCAAATACCTGATCTCAAATTAAACAATAGAAGAAAGACAATGATCAAAAAATTTCTCATATGGCCGGTAAGTAATATTTACAGCAATATACAAAAAACACAGATACAAGAATTATAGAAAAGCAATATGGAGATGGAGGCTGTCTATTGGCTAAGAGAGCTCCTTTACTTCAATTTCAGCTATGAACAATAACCACTTGCTATTTGGAGCTAAATTGATCGACATACTTATATAAAGAGGCATTACATTGCTTTATTAGTACTGTGCTAGAACAGGGGGAGATTACAGAAGATAGAGACAAGGGAATTACGGAAGTATAGAAACGAAGAAGCCCTTGACTGTTTCCAGCAAGGGCTTCCGTGTAAAAAAAGGCACCGACCTACTCTCCCACCTGTTACGGCAATACCATCGGCTCTGGCGGGCTTGACTGCTCTGTTCGGAATGGGA
>Ga0308156_1000381_pt1:5000-96519 | contig 96519 bp, 80 predicted proteins | sample PhyAR2_FD_201041 | JGI IMG/M metagenome (GOLD analysis project Ga0308156, IMG submission 201041) | Phyllosphere microbial communities from UC Gill Tract Community Farm, Albany, California, United States - DLSL A.R2 | ecosystem: Host-associated > Plants > Phyllosphere > Unclassified... | reverse complement strand
TTTCCGGCATGTAGGAATAGATGGCCTTGTCATCGGCAATTCCTGTGCCCGGCGCATTGGCAATCGTTATATTGCCAGCACGATAGACATCCATGATGCCCGCAACGCCGAGCGTTGAGTCTGGACGGAATGTCAACGGATCAAGAAAATCGTCATCGACGCGCCTGTAAAGCACATCGATGGTGCGATAGCCCTTTGTCGTTCGCATCGCGACACGGCCATCCACAACGCGAAGGTCACTCGCTTCGACAAGCGGTATACCCATCTGTTCTGCTAGAAACGCATGTTCGAAATAGGCTGAATTGTAGATGCCCGGCGTGAGAACTGCGACAGTCGGCACCCCTTGCGTTCCGGGTGGTGCAACACTTGCCAATGACTGACGCAGCAATTGCGGATAGTTCTCGACCGGGCGAACTTTCACATTCTGAAACAGCTCCGGAAAAAGCTGCATCATGGTTTCGCGGTTTTCCAACATGTAGGAAACGCCGGAAGGCGTGCGCGCATTGTCCTCCAGTACGTAAAACTGGTTTTCAGCAGTCCGCACGATATCAACGCCGATAATATGCGTGTAGACATTGCCCGGCGGCCGGACCCCAACCATTTCGGGCAAAAATGCTTCATTGTTTCGGATTAGTTGTTCCGGTAAAATGCCAGCGCGCACGATCTCCTGACGATGATAAATATCGTCAAGAAAAGCGTTGAGCGCCAACACGCGCTGTTCGATGCCTTGCGATAGCCGTCGCCATTCCTGACCGGAAATGATACGCGGAATAATATCGAACGGAATAAGCCGTTCCGCAGCGTCCTGATCACCATAGACCGCAAAGGTGATGCCGGTTTTTCGAAAAACGCTTTCCGCATCCTGTGCTTTTTGCAGAAGCCCATGCCGATCCTGCTGGTCTAGCCACTGCTTGAGAAATTCATAAGGTTGGCGAATACATTCACCATGGCTGAGCATCTCATCAAATGGCTGCAACTATGTAACTTTCAGATCATGCAATTGACAAAAGCGCTGAGTCCGAGATCATGCGGCGAACGACCTGCAGGTCCATAACGCGTGGAGATTCTTCTTGCCGGGCGGACATGCTTGCCGACATTTGACTGCAACCCCTTATACTCCTCTGTCCACACCTCGAACCTGTTCAGTCGATGCGGGCCAAATGTCGAAAAAAGCGGAACGTCGCTGGCATCGCGACCGCGTGCGACCAGAATTCGCCCGATCCTTGGCTGATTGTGCCGCGCATCCACCGTAAACCACTGACCGTCAAGATAGACTTCGACCCAGGCATTATAATCCATTGGCGCCGGATCGGCTGGTACGCCAATATCCCCCATGAAGCCATTGGCGTAGCGGGCTGGAATATTCAGCGCCCGGCACAATGTGATAACCAGATGCGCGAAATCGCGGCATACGCCGACACGCTCATTATAGGCTTCCAGCGCCGTCCTTGTTGAGCGGGCATAGCCGTAGGAGAAACTCAAATGGGCATTGACGAAATCGCAGATGGCCCTTACCCGTTCAGCGCCCCCTTGATAATGTCCGAAACGGCTCCAGGCAATTTGCGACATCCGGTCGGTTTCGCAGTATCGACTACCGAGTAAATAGGGAAGGCATTCAGCCGGCAAATGGGCGGGGTCGACTTGTGCGGCATGCTCGTCAAAAATATCCGGCAGTCCACTCACTTCCACAATTGCGTCATGCGTGAGAACCGTCTCTCCCTCAGGCAAAGTCTGGCGCACAAACTCATTGCCATGGATGTCGATATGTCTGGTACCGGCCGTCTCTTCCGGAGAGGCCCAGACGATGTCCTTTTTATGCTGCGGGTGCACATTGAGATATGTATAGACCGCTGTCGGAGATGTGACTTCCACTGCGATCTCGTAACCAACCCGAATAAGCATCCCGATCTCCTTTGCAATCTGGAATCCGAAACTGCCAAAGCGCTCGGTTGTTCCGCCGGGATTCTAAAAAACTTTTTCTCCATCGCCGATTTTTCAATGGGTCTTTTTCAGCGCTCAGACGTTCAAGCAGAAACCAACCAGGAATGGCGAAATGCGTCTCTTTGAATGCGATATCAGTGGTCTGCCGATCTATTTTGAAAACACCGTCAGTATTGGTGCCGGCAATGCTCCGGTGGGATTTGTCCCCGACACCCTCACTTTGCACAGTCTGCAACGGATCGACGACGTGCTCTGGTCAATTCCTTCCCGCGAAGGAGAAAGCTGGCGGTTCTGTAAAAATAGGTCCATCGACGGGAGCAATTGGCTTATCCGATCCGACGATCCTCATGCCCTCGCCATTCCTGCGCGCTATAATCGCGCCATGCCCAGCACTCACCGGGCGGAAGACATCGAACGATTGCACAAGATCGGTTCAGCCCAAAGGCATCTTTTCTATTCAATCCTGCGGCTCGGATTGCCGTGTCCCGGCCGCGACGTCGATGCGCAGCAAGGGCTGGTCTTCGATTTTCTGGAGGACAGGTCAGATCCGGATGGGAAGCTCATACCCGCTATGACCGGTCACGAAGACGGCGTGATCAGTTTGCGTGCGGCGGAGGCCGATGACGACGTACGCGAGGCGGTCCGCGTCTCAATGGGAGAACCCTACCGGACGCTTCTGGGTCATTTCCGCCATGAGATCGGTCATTTTTACTTCCAACAGCTGGTCGCCAGGTCCGACATGCTTGACGAGGCCCGGGCACTGTTTGGCGACGAACGGGATGATTACGCCGCCGCTCTAAAGAGAAATTACGAGAAGGGGCCGCCATCAGACTGGCCGGAGCACTTCATTTCAACCTATGCCAGCTGCCATCCTTCCGAGGACTTCGCTGAATGCTGGGCCCATTATTTTCATATCGTCGACACGCTGGAATCTGCGCACGCTTTTGGACTTTCGATCGATCCAAAGACCCATCAGAATCTGGAAACAGAAGTGCGTTTTGATCCATACAGGGCATCCTCTGCTCAACAACTCGTTGACGCGTGGGTGCCGATCAGCCTCGCATTGAATACTTTCCAGCGTTCAATGGGGCAAGCCGACATCTATCCTTTCGTTTTGCCGGTCCCGGTCATTGAAAAGCTCGATTTCCTCAATCGCCTGATCGCAAAATCGCGGCGCCACGATGCCTGGTGGTGAATAGGTCGACATGGGTTCTTTGCCAGCAGGCGCGCTTCATGTCGATCACGCCCGGATGTGAGCCGGGCAATAGCGGAGGCTGAGGGCTTTCGCGGCGAAGAACTGGAGCAGTGGCTGGCAGCGTTTGCTGGGAGGATCTTTCAAAGCGTCGAATCCGAGGAGAAGATCGAGGCAGTTGTTGTGAGATACGCTAAGCCACGAATTGATAGAATGAAGATCGTCCTGAGCGGCGCAAACACCACCGATGACATTGAAGCGGCCTTTGCTGCAATGCAATAATCGCAGATCGGAACTTGAAAAAAATAAGCCCCGCTCAGAGGGGGGCTCGGTAGCGGGGCTACTCACTTTGCATTTGAGCGGGGGCTGTGATGCTGTGAATAGCAATTATTTAGAGCGGCAAATTGCTGTGTCAAGGCGTTAGGAAGCCAATTATTCTTGCTGAAACCTGATCGATCATGTCGCGATTGAGAAGTCGGGCGTTTCCTGCTTTTGGAGATGTCGTTGTTTTTTGCAACTGGGTTAGCTTGACTGGATCCGGAACAAAGGTGAATTTTGCTTCGAGATACGGGAGTGTTCCCCTAAGCCCGCAACTGACGGGCCGGCTTTAGTCGCTTATCCTCGCAATACTTGGCCTCGAACGCACAGACTGCGCTCGATTACGATAGCGTCGCGGCGGTCTTTGCATGAACGGTGTCAAATGTCGATACATGCATCGGTTTAAGACAACGAAATCAACTGGGTAACGAATGTTCGGCGGGCGTGAAAAATGGCGTGAGAAACTCATCACTGATGTTCTGGTTCAAGCTCTCGCCTGTGTGCCCTGTCGTAAGCACGGATTGTCCAGGAGGAAAAAGAGAAACTCTTGAGAACGCGAACTACGGTGGTCTCGGTCAGGTTGCTGACCTGCATGTTCTAGCAAATGCGATCATCGCACAAGTTCAGAAACATCACGATCCTGAATATCTGCAAACAACAGTCTGGGCTTCTCTCAAAGGAGGCCGTGCGAGGTTCGCTAAGGGTTTCGCTCGAAAACCATACATCTAGAGCAAGTCCAGGAGCCTCTAATTTTGGTTAACAACAAAAAACCCCAGCTCGTGGGTATTGTTGACGAGCTGAGGCTTTGCATACGACCTGTCTGCGGAAACGTCCATATGCATTAGCATTCTCTCATAAATGTGCAGGAACGCAATGAACGTTAGCATACAAAGAGGAAGCTATGTTGCGTGATTTTTACTTTCGAACTCCAAGTTGCAAGCCGAGAGCTTTCATTACACCGAGAAGGGTGGAGAGCTGCGGATCGCCCTTTTCACTGAGAAATAGGTAAAGTGCCTCGCGGGTAATGCCCGCTTCCCTTGCAATTTGGGTCATGCCTTTGGCTCTCGCAATATTGCCGAGCGCAACAGCAATGACTTTGGTATCGCCACCACATAACAGGACAACTACCGTGTTGCCGCGCTTACCGAAATAAGGCCTATAGCCGGGGCCGTAATCGATGCGCACCTCGCCTATTCCGTCGAAATATTTCACATCGCCAAACAGGCCAAGCGGTCGATGTGAGCGCAGGCCACATTCTCGATCATTTTTCAGATTCTATCGTATCGCCTGCAAACTCATTCGGCTTTAGGGCTGGCGGCATTGGCCTCGCCTTATTCCGAACATTTCGGCTGGCCTGTTCAGGCGACACGTGCTCTCTGAAATCATGATATAACATTTAATCAAAACAATGAAAAAGCGGACTTCTCATCCGCCGTTCAAAGTTGATGGTTGAGAAAACAATATCAAGCCCTGTCGTTGATAGTTAGGGCGCGGCCTTGCGCCCCTGCCGAGTCTTTCTTGATTAATAGCGTCGGCGTATGAAGAGCGCGGCGAGCAGTGATATTGTGATTGTCACGGCGAGCAGAATGAAGGCGAGCGCAGCGCCCAACGGCCAGTTTGCTTTGTTTAGTATTTCGGTCACGATCATTGGAGCCATCATGCGGAACGATGGGCCGCCAAGAAGCACGGGCGTGGCATAGGCGTTCATTGTCAGAATGAAAGACAAGACAGAAGCCGCCAGAAGGCCGGGCATGATTTGCGGCATTCGAACGAGCATAAAGCTCTGCAAGGGGGCTGCGCCAAGGCTTGCTGCGGCGTAATCAATATTTTCGTCGAGCCCTTCAAAAACACTTTGCAGTGTAAGGACAACATAAGGAAGATTGACCGCTGTTATGCCGATGAAGACAGCCGTCGGCGTCTGCATGATTGCCAATGGCGAGGAAATCATGCCAATTTTCATGAGCAGAAAATTGAGCACGCCCGTTTGCCCGAAAGCCACCATCCAACCTGCAGCCCGAACAGCGTTCGAGATGAACAGGGGCAGGATGATTGCCATAAGAACAATGGTTTTGAGCGCGCCACTCTGCTTCGAAATCCAGTTCGCCAGAGGCAGGCTGAGTATGACGCAAACTGCGGTAACGGAGCCTGCCATCAGCAAGGTCGTCCCCATACCTTTCAGATAATATGTGTCCGTAAAAAATGTCGCAAAGTTTGCGATAGTAAAGCCTTGTACCATGAACTCGCCTGGCACGAAGTCATTAAAGCTATAGCGCAACAGATAAAGCAATGGCAGGGCCATGAAGATAAGGACCAGCCCTGTCGCAGGCATGAGAAGTGCGGCGGCGGAGATAGATGTTTTTTGCATGGCTGTACCGGGAAAGCTGGAGCGGAACCTGTCTGACTTCAGCCAGACAGGTCGTGGCAATCATCAGGCTTTGAACTCTTTGTTCCACCAGTTTTGCAGATCTGCATCTGCTTTCGCGACGTATTCAAGATCAGGCAGCACGAATTTTTCACGTTGCTCCGCCGTATAGTCGACGGCTGATGCAAGTTCGGCAGGTAGGACTACATCGGCATTGGTTGGTGCATAGCCCATCTGCTCAGCAAAAGCAGTTTGTGGCGCCTGTTCGAGCATCGCATTCAGATACTGATAGGCAGCCTGTTTATTCGGTGCATTTTTCGGTACACACATATCCGACAGGTAAAGGCCAATTCCTTCTTTTGGAATTGCAATTTCGATGTCGATGCCAGCATTTTTCCACATGTAGCCACGCGCATTCCACATGATGCACATGACGATTTCACCGGATTTCAGTGCCTGTGCGAGCGCTTCATTGGTAGGGTAGATTTTCACGCCCTGGTTTTTCAGTTCGAGCAGTTTGGCTTTGCCCGGCTCGTAATCCGATGCGCTGCCACCTGCAATCATTGCAGCCGATTCAATTGTCGTCTGATACTGAAGATCAATTACCCCGACGCGACCTGCATATTTCGGATCCCACAAGTCAGCATAGGACGTTGGCGCCGGGCTTACCTGCTTTGGATTGTAGAGAATAACACGACCCGTATAGATATGCGGGATGGAGTAGTTCGTACGAATGAACGGCAGAACCTTTTTCAGGTTGGGGACCTTCGTTTCATCCAGTTCTTCAATAATTCCGTTCTGAATCATCTCAAAGCTCCCCTGACGGGTGAGACATGCAATGTCCATTGACCCGCGTGGCAAACGGCGCTCTGCCAGAAGCTTTGCCTTGCGCACCGTATCGGTTGCAGGGTCATATATAACCTGCATCCCGCTGCCCTTGAGGTTGCCATCCGCAATATTGATTTGCTGCAGGTTCTGATAATCGCCACCCCAGGTGCCAACGACAGCCCGACCAGAGGCTCTTGCGAATGAGGGCACGATCGCCGAAGCGACAAGGCTGCCGGAAAGAATGCCAAAACTACGTCTGCTGATTTTTGTCATGCTAATTCCCCTTTAAATCGTTGATGAATTTATCCCAGAGGTCTTACGCCTCGTTCAGGAGTGAAAGATTAAAGCAGCACGACGTCCTCTGGCGCGATGCTCATAGTGATTGAACTTTCAGGAGTGAGGTGGATGCCAGCTTCATTGAGTTCGCGTGGTGAAGCAACCGCGGTCAGGTGCTGTCCATCGGTGAGCATGAGATCAATCTCGACCATGCCACCTAAGAACACATGTTTTTTGATAAGGACGGTCTGATTGTTTTGCGAAGAAGCGAGAGGTGCTTTGCTCAGTTTTAGGGCTTCTGGCCGGATGAGTGCTTCAGATGCTGTCCTGGAGTTTTGCGCCGCCTGAAACTGCACGCCGCCTTCAGTCGTAAAACTTCCATCATTTGTTGCCTTGCCTGTCAGGAAATTTGCACGACCGATAAAGTCGGCAACGAAGCGGTTTGCGGGTTGCTTATAGAGTTGTTCCGCATTGCCAATCTGCTCAATGAGCCCAGAACGCATCAGAACCAGTCGGTCACCGACCGACATTGCTTCTTCCTGATCATGTGTGACCATAATTGTCGTGATGCCGAGCGATTTTTGCAGACTGCGAAGCTCGTCACGTACCTGCAGGCGCAGTCGCGCATCCAGATTGGACAGAGGCTCATCAAGAAGCAGCATGTCGGGCCGGATTGCGATTGCGCGCGCAATCGCGACACGTTGTTGTTGTCCGCCTGATAATTGCTTTGGCAAACGGTCCATCAGATGTGCAAGGTCGACCAGTTCAAGAGCATGTTGAACACGGCTTTTCAGCTCGGGTTCAGCCACTTTTCTTCGGCGCAGACCGAATGCAACATTCTCGAGGATGCTCAGATGCGGAAAAAGTGCATAGTTCTGGAATACCAGACCGATATTGCGTCTATGCGGCGGTTCAAAGGTGATTTCCCTTTTTCCCAATCGCATCGTTCCTGCATCTGGCTCAATAAAGCCTGCCAGCATGCGCAACGTCGTGGTCTTGCCGCAGCCTGATGGTCCCAGAAAGATAAGGAACTCTCCTTCATGAACATCAAGCGTCATGTCGGATACGGCTTTGAAAGCCCCGTAGGTTTTGGTCAGTCCCTGAATTTGAACGTCAGCCATCAGACCATCCTCGAAATATTTACAAAGCGATTGGAAATAACCAGCATCAGCGCCACAAAAAGCACCTGCAGAACAGAAACCGCAGCGATTGTCGGATCAATCTTCCATTCCAGATACTGCATCATCGCAACCGGTAGCGTGACTTGTCCGGGACTTGAGAGAAAGATGGAAACCTCGAGATTGCCGAAGCTGACGACGAACGAAAACACAGCGGCTGCGAAGATTCCCGGCTTAATAAGTGGTAGTGTCACCAGCCAGACGACGGTTGGTGGCCTGGCGCCAAGTGAAGCTGCTGCTTCTTCAACCGACATGTTGACACCTTCGAGCGAAGCCAGCAGCAAACGAATGCACCAGGGGATTGTCAGCAGGACGTGGCCTGCCACAAATACACCGGTTGAGCCGACAATCGGTGCGCCCGATGCGATCTCGATCTCAACAACCGTCACGTACAGCGCTGCGCCGATCACGATTGCCGGCACCGTGAGAGGCGACATCAAAAGCTGAATCAAAGCACTGCGGCCACGAAAATTACGCCGTACAATCACCGTTGCTGCAGGGACCGATACCAGCAGGCCAGCCAGCATCGCAAAGCTCGCAACCGCTATTGAAAGCAGAAAACCACTTAGAAACTGAGGTTGACGAAACGCTTCCGAAAACCAGTGGAGTGAATAGCCTTCAACCGGCAATGACAAAATCTCATTCGAGATCACGGAGAGCCAGAACACCAGCACAAGGGGCAGAAGCATCAGCGCAAGGCTGAATGCAATCATTGTCGCTGCTCCCAATCGTCCCAGGCGCTCTGTAAGAGAATTGCCCCGGACCATCCGACTTACTCCGCCAGAGTGTTCTTATGGAACACGCCGCCCTTCATGATGGCCGTCAGGCACTCATCATGTCGCTCCAGTGTGGTGATATCCTCAAGTGGGTTACCATCCACGATCAGAAGATCCGCATAGGCACCGGGCTTGATAACGCCGATTTCGTCTTCCATGCCGCAAAGCTTCGCCGAAACCCGTGTTGCTGAATGCAGCACTTCGCGGTTGGTCAAGACACCCGCACGCAGCGAAAACTCCATCGACTGATATTTGTGAAGCTGCCCGAGCAAATCTGAGCCAAATGCCATTGGCAGGCCGGCATCACGCATAATTGCCAGCGATTCCAATCCACCACGGCGGACTGTATCGATCTTGGACTGGGAGTCTGCACTTAAACCGAAGCTTGCCCCTTCCAGCGCCAGCCCTTCATAAGCAACGAGCGTCGGGCAAGCGATTGCACCGGCCTTAGCAGCCAGGCGTGCTGTCTCAGGCGTTATGAGGTTGCAGTGCTCAAGCGATTTGACGCCACATTCGACCGCACGGCGAATGGAGGCATCTGAATAGGTGTGAGCGGCAACATAAAGTCCATAGTTTTCAGCTTCTTCTACAATCGCGCAGATTTCTTCGCGTGAATATTGCAGTACGTGAATGGGATCATTGGGTGAGGCGACGCCGCCATTGGCCATGATTTTGATGAATTGCGCACCATTCTTGATTTCTTCGCGTGCAGCGCGGCGCACTTCATCCACGCCATCGGCGATCCGTCCGAGACTGCCAAGTCTGGCTTCGTGCAGGGGACGATTATCGTAACGTTTACGATAATCACCATGACCAACCGTCTGGCTCAGTGCTTTGCCGCAGATAACCAGGCGAGGGGCTTCGACGGTGCCCTCATCGACTGCAAGCTTCAGGCCAAGGTCGGCGCCCGCCAGATCGCGGAGTGTCGTGAAGCCGCGCATCAGCATATCGCGCATGATTTTCGCGCTACGCAGTGCAATGAGGGATGTCGGCAGTGCGGCATTTTCGGCAAGATCAACCAGTGTCGCTGCGACATGGACATGCGCATCAACAAGTCCTGGCATCAGTGTCCGGCCAGCCAGGTCGATTCTTTGGGCAGCAGGGGCGGTAACAGGCTGATCACTGATCGCTACGATGCGGTCGTCTTCAACCAGAACCTCAAATCCGGACTTGAGAATGCCGTCGTCGACATCAAGGAAAGGGCCGCCGAAAAACACAAAACTCGTCATTGTTCATTCCCCATTATGCGTCAGCTCGGACGCTTGTATACAACAAGTATATTGACCCTATCCTTGCATAGGGACTTCGTCTTGTCTACATAAAAACAGGACGGCTTGTTTTTATGTTGAAAACGACGTTATGACACTGTTTTAACTCAATTTTGCCGAATGATTTCTCACTGATGGTGTTGAATTTTGATGCAATTCGCTTAATATCGAGGCAATAGATTGCGCTTTGTCATTCGTAGAGATCTTGCCATATGAAACGCTCTGTAAAACCGATCCGGGTTCAAAATTCGGCGCAGTCGCGTCGAAAAACGCAGGCCGAGCGTTCGTCATCAACGCGGTCAAGAGTTTGCCAGGCGACCCTTGAAGCTCTTGCCGAAGTTGGGCATGGACTTATTTCGACATCACTGATTGCGCAAAAAGCAAAAGTCTCGCGCGGTGCGCTGACGCACCAGTTTCCTTCGCGCAATGACCTTCTCGTTGCCGCACTTCGACAGTTGCATGAGGACTGGGAAGTCGCCGATCCATTTGGCGCCGACCCCAATCAAACCCAGTATACGCTACCGGAACTGACTGAAGCATTGTGGCTGACGATCTTCTCCGATACGCGCTACATCGCTGCTATTGAGCTGATGCTCGCTGCGCGTTTGGACAATGAGTTAGGTCAGAGGTTGCGCGATGAAATGAGCCGCTGGGTCAATATCCGCGATTTAAGTATATCAAGGCTTGTGGGTTTTGAACCCAACAATGAAACCGATACGTTGAAACTTCACCTTATTCTTTCTGTACTGCGTGGTATAGCGGTGCACCAGAGCTTCGATCCGGAAATGGAAACAGGGCGGAAATTAGTCGATTTGTGGAAGAAAATGTTAAACCAAGTCATGGAGACCCGCAACTAAAGATGGTTATTTCAAGATTTTATAACGATGAGTATAGTTAGAATAATGAATGCTTCATGATTTTTTGTGAGTGGTAAAATTGATGGATATTTGTAATTCAAAAAATTGATGTTGCGTAGCGCTGTTGAAGCAGGCTGACACCTATGACAAATGAGGATTTTCCATATGTGTCATAGTTTTAGATATTTAATGACCGTTCATTGGATTCATACTGACCAGGGTTTGATGGAGCAAAGAGACATCCATCATCAAATGAACGCGTTATAGCCAAAGACATCGCCAAATTGGCCGCAGCGACTGATATTTGCAGCCATCACCTTGCCCATTGACGAGGCTTTAGAAGGCCAAGCTGCAGTGGTTCGTCGCTTTCTCGGACACTGTTAAAGCTCACGAGCACCCTGGGGGGATCCTAAAGACGACTTGCCCATGAATACAGGCAGGCCAAGTTTCAATTAAGCTTTGCCAAAGGAAAGCGGTTGATCCGAGCCAACTGCCATTCCAATTGCCTCGCGACCAGCCGTGTCGAGCAGGGCCTCAACGTCTGTTGGGAATGCGCGCACGCCAAACTGGCGTATTTTCGATAGGTCCCGGATTTGCTGAATGTCGATTTGCCCCGCAACAGTGACGGGGGACCCAGGACAACAAATAAAATTAAGGGACATGAAACTCGTTTGCATCGGTTTGATAGCAAAGCAGGGAGAAGGTTCGATATGTTAGGCCTTCTGTATCACCTGTTGCAAGCGAAGTGACTGGCAAATACGGGAAAATGCGATTTTTACTATATCTACCTGTCACGGATCAACATGCCTGAAACTATCCGGTTTTTTGGCCAGACATTCTGTTCGAATTGCTGTTCTGTGATTGATGGCGGTAAATGAAAACAACAACATTCTCATGCAGGTTCAGATTGCTTATCTCAAGTTTTCAGAGGAAGCGTGTCGAACACCATCAATAGCCGGAGGGCTTGAAGGCCCTGATCGCTTAGCAAGTTGTTCATTTCGAAAACCTGGTTAATGCAAAACTGCTGATCGCGTGAATGGGTTGGCGCAACTCTATCAGGTCGGCAATCACAAGTGCCATTCCAGGACCAATGCCAAACCCGTGACCACTCATTCCCGTTGCAATCGTTAATCCGCCAATCGGTGCGTGATCAACGACCGGCAAGGCATCAGGCATTGTATCGATCATCCCTGCCCAGCTTCCGACAATACGTGGCCGGTCTGTTTGAGGGAACGCCTTTGTGAACTTTTTTTGCACACGGTCGAGTTCTCTTTTGTTCGGTTTGGGATTGAGTATCCGACACCGTTCGAATGGAGTTTCATCATTCCGCGACCAGTGTCTTGCCGTTCGCCATGCGTCCGGATAATTCCGCGGAGCAGCAAGTTTAAACCGTGTGCTCGTAAAGTCTTCACGCAATTGCGGTATATAGGGGAAAAAGTTCCTGAAAGCGTCCGGTCCTATGAAGAAGTCATGCGTGGACCATGGCGTTAATGTATATCCACCATCAGCGCGCCGACGAAACGCTATCTGGTCATCCCCGGCAGCGCCATCGTGTAAAGAGTTCATCGGTTCTGTCTGCATCACGGAAGACAACACAGAAAGCTGCGGGATACTTATGTCATGTCGTTTGAGGAACAAGGAGCTCCAGGCGCCAGCCGCGACAAGCACGCGCTCGCATCTTACATAGCCTCTTTCGGTTACAACGCCCTGCACCTGATTGCGGGTGACATCCAATATCCGGACCGCACAGTTTTCGCGGATAAGAACGCCATCTTCTGCCGCAACCTTAGCGATTGTTGGAACAGTCAGGAAGGGTTCGGCCATTGCATCTGAGGGCGTGGTCATCCCCCCGAGCCAAACCGTACTGTCTGGCACCATCGTTTTGACTTCGCGCTGGGACAGCATCCGCGTATCGATGCCATAGGCGCGCGCACCATCAAGCCATTGCGTGAATTCTTCAAGCTTTGTTTGGTTGCGCGCCAGATAGGTGATGCCATTCTGACGAAAGCCGATACGTTCTCGGATTCTCTCGTCAAGGCCTTTCCAGAGATGAATTGCATTCATCATGATCGGCAGTTCAGCGTAGTCACGGCCCTGCTGGCGAATCCAGCCCCAGTTGCGGCTTGATTGTTCGCCCGCGATGCGCCCTTTTTCACAAACAAGGACTTTTAATCCGCGCTTCTGAAGCTCCCAGCCTGTCATGACGCCGATGATCCCACCACCGATGATAGTGACATCGACAGCCTCGGGAAGAGGGCCGTCGAACTGCGCTGGATTGCTCATACTGATTGGGAATTCAAACATTGAGGTTTCAAAATCTCTTGGGACTATAGGGCGCCAGATCGATAGCTGGCGTTTGTTCGCTGATGAGCTCATTGACGAGCCTGGCTGTTATCGCTGAAAGGGTGACTCCGAGATGCCCATGGCCAAAAGCGTAAATGACATTCCGGCATTTGCCCGATCTGCCAATGACGGGCAGTGTGTCAGGAGTTGAAGGACGGTGCCCCATCCATTCAGTGACGGGTTTCCATGCCTTGAGAGCCGGTAAAACTCCGATTGCTTCGGGCAGCAAACTGCGAATGCGATTGTAATTTGGCTGCGCTTTCAAACCTGCGAGTTCATCGCCACTCACCAGACGCAAACCGTCATGCATTGGTGATAGCACAAACCCCTTGCCGGGTACGACAACTGGTCCTCGTAGCAATGCTTCCGATCCCGGACCGAAACTGATGTGGTAACCGCGTTCGCTTTCAAGAGAGACACGATCACCGAGCTGTTTCGTCAGTGCGGCAGACCACGCACCCGATGCGATGACGACACGATCAAAGCGCTTGCTGAGCGTTGCTGATCTCAGCAACACGCCGTGTTCTGACGGTTGAATCGAGGTAATATTGTCACCAATGAATGTTGCACCAAACTTTTGAGCCGTTTCCAGATAGATCTGAGCGAGCTTCTGCGGAAAGCGGACATTCCCCGCATTCGGCTGGTAAAGACCTTTGTAACAGGATGCGGGGTTAAGCGCAGGTTCAAGGTCCAGAAGCGCTGGACGATCAAGAACTGTGTGTACGACGCCATGTCGGCTCATAAGTCGGCGTTCGAGAGCAGAACCTTCAAAATCCTTGCTGTTCCTATAGACTTTCAGCCAGCCTTCATGGGTAAGCATGGCAGTTGCTGCGGCAATTGCGGCCAATTCCCGATGCGCATTCAGAGCCTCCGACACGAGCGGATGCATTGCTGCGGCAATTCGATCGACAGCTTTCGTTCTACCAGCTGTGATGAAGCGTCTTATCCACGGCAATGCTGCGAAAGCATGATGAAGCCGCAAGACTGCTGGTGAATTGCGGTTGAACATATAGCTCGGCAAAGACCTGATCACAGCCGGTGTCGCTGTCGGTGTTACTGAGCCTGTGACGATGGCCCCGGCATTTCCATAGGATGTTGCGGTGCCCGGCTCTTCATTGCCGAATATGGTGACACTGTAGCCCGCTTTGCTTACTGCAAGGGCGGTGCTGCAGCCAACAATGCCTGCGCCAATGATGGCAACAGAAAGCCGTTCACCGCTTTTTTGACGATGCGCCATGATAATCGATCTATCTTAATTGCGTGACGAACGGGGTCGCGTCAGTGGTGGAGAACTTTACTCAGGAAGTCGCGTGTGCGCTCATTCTGAGGGTTTCTGAAGAAGTTCTCTGGCTCACCGCTTTCAAGGATTGCCCCACGGTCCATAAAGACAACACGATCCGCAACGCTTCTGGCGAAGCCCATTTCATGGGTGACCACCATCATCGTCATGCCTTCTTTGGCGAGACTAACCATAACATCGAGCACTTCATTGATCATCTCCGGATCCAGTGCCGAAGTGGGTTCATCAAACAACATAATTCTTGGCTGCATACAAAGAGAGCGCGCAATAGCCACCCGCTGCTGCTGGCCACCAGACAGCTGGCTTGGGTAATTGTTCATACGATCAGCGAGGCCGACTTTAGCCAGCAGTTCTTTGCCCCGCCTTTCCGCATCGGCTTTTGATAATCCCCGTACATGAATAGGTGCAAGTGTTACATTCTCCAGCGCAGTCTTATGCGGGTAGAGATTGAATTGCTGGAACACAAAGCCGACTTCCATTCGCAATTCACGCAAGGCTGCATTTTTTGCGCTCAGATCAATGCCATCAACGATCAGTTTGCCTGACTGGAAGGCTTCCAGTCCATTAACGCATCGGATCAGCGTGCTTTTACCGGAACCGGAAGGACCGCAAACGACGACGACTTCGCCTTTGTTGACTGTCAGATCAATATTGTTAAGCACGTGAAGTGCGCTGCCGAACCATTTGTTCAGACCCTGAAATTCAATCATTACACCTGTCCAGTTACAAAATAGGAGACTGAGTGCCACGCTCCATACGGCGCGAGAGATAAATCATCGGATAGCAGACGATGAAGTAGCCGATGCCAACGACGCCAAAGACCAGCAGGCCGTTGGGGATGTTCTGAACGATCATCCATCCTGAACGTGTAAGATCCATAATCCCAATGGCCGAAACCACGGAGGAATCTTTCACAAGCAAAATGAACTGACCTACCAGAGATGGTCTTACGATGCGTAACGCCTGTGGCATGATAATTAATCGAAGCTGTTGCGAATAGGTGAAGCCTGATGCAATCGCCGCTTCAGTCTGTCCGCGCGCAACAGCTTTGATGCCGGAGGCAATAATTTCGCCGATAAAGCAGGCTGACAGATTGGAAAGCGCGATCACTCCGGCATTAAAAGCCGACAGCTCGATGCCGATTGATGGCAGAATGAAGAAACAGATGAAGACCTGTACCAGGAACGGCGTACCACGAAACAGATCAATATAAAGCCCTGTTATGCCCGAAAGCCATCGATTGGGGCTTGCGCGAAGCACACCAAATATCAGCCCCACAATGACCCCAATGATCAGAGAGAGCAAGGATAGCGAAACTGTCATTCCGAGGCCCTTCAAAAGAATGGGCCAGAAATTCCACAACCGTTCGACCTGGAACCAAAACATATGCGCCCCCTGTTATCTTTTCGGCATGCGGTTGAAACGCGACCATGTACCGGCAAGCGCTTTGAGCAGATAATAGATCAGCAGGAATCCGGCGGCAGTTGCAGCAAAACCCTCGACCGGCATGAAACGATCAAGCGCGATTTGCTGTCCGACACGGGTGAGCTCGACAACGGAAATCAGCGAAAGAAGCGAAGAGTCTTTCACCAGCACAATTGCCTGACCAATCATTGGTGAAATCGTTGGTCGGACCGCCTGAGGAAGGACAACGAGCCTCATCCGTTGCAGATAGGTAAAGCCGGAGCTGAGAGCAGCTTCAAACTGACCGCGTGGAATAGAGAGAATGCCCGAGCGAATAATCTCAGCGACATAAGCTCCGGAGTTCAAGGAAAGAGCTATGATGCCAATCACTATCTCCGGAAGGAGTACACCAAAACGCGGCAGGCCAAAATACAGAAAATAGAGTTGTGCAAGCAATGGCGTCGCGCGAATGAGGTCGATATAGGCGATGCCGATCCTGCGCAGCCAGCGCACCGGCTGAATGCTTAAAGCGCAAGCGACGATGCCAATGATCAACGCGCCGGTAAAGCCTGCGGCAGACAACATCAATGTATTGAGAAAACCCTGCCAGAGTTCAGGCAGATACTCCGATATGACTCTTATGTTCAGATTGCCAAACATGGTTCACCGGTAACATTCGCATTTTGAGAAAAGGTGCAGGATGAAACGGTTCCCGCACCTCCATCGACATTAGTGATCAGCCTGCCACTTATTCGAATTGACCCAGTAATCGAGGTTTTCTTTCAAGCGACCATCAAGTTTGATGTTGTCGAGGAACAGGTTTGTCCAAATCATCAGATCCTGCGAATCGTATCTGACGGCATAGGCAAGAGGTTCTGAGCTGAGCATGTCAGAAAATACTTCAAACGTCCCTTCTGGGTAGTTCTGAACCTGTGCGGCAACGGCCGTATTGTCATTCACCCCACACTGGGCCTGACCGGATGCGACCGCATCAAGCACCACTGTTCCGCCTCCCTTGAACGCCTTGACAGTGGCATCAGGGAAAAACTTGGGCATATTTTTCTCGGCTGTTGATCCGAGAATGACGGCAACCGTTGTGCCTGGCTTTTTGCAGTCTTCAACGCTTTTGAACTCACCACCAGCAGCAGTGAAAGCGACTGAACCGACATGAATCCATGGCTGGGTAAAAGCGACCTTGGTTGCGCGGCTCATGGTGGCTGTCATATCGGCTGCCAGAATGTCAGCTTTTCCTGAAAGCAGCGCCGGAATGAGACCATCCCAATCGAAATCAAGATATGTAACCTTGACACCCATTTCCTTTGCCATGAGCTCGGTCAGAGCAATTGCGCTCCCTGCACGAGTGCCGTTCTTGTCCATAAATGAATAGGGAGGGCCCTGAGTCTGAACAGCGACGCGCAACTCGCCACGGGCGATAATATCGTCAAGCGTACCCGCATAAGCAGGTGTGGTCTGCGCCGCAGTTCCCATCAGCGCAGCAAACATAGCTGACGTAATAAGCCCATTGATTTTTTTCATCATTTCTTGAGTTCTCCCTCATTTGAGCAGCAGTAGTCCGCGTCCGCGCAAGGCGGCCAGTTAGAATCTTCATTTTATCGTTAGGTTAAGGAGCGGATTTGTCGCTCTCTTCATCTTCCCATACGCCGCGCGGCAAACTCAGCCATTTGTTATGGGCTTTCATGACAACAAAAGTTTCGCTGCCCTGAATGACGCCGGGTTCAGCCAGACCTGGGAGCAGTTCGCTCGTCACGCGGTATAGTTCTTCCATGTCGCCTTCAAACAGCACTTCGCACAGAAGGTCATATCGTCCAGTTACGATGCTGACGGATGTCACAAATGGCAGCTCGGACATGTTCCGGGCAATTTCATTCAGGCGACCATGCCCATTGGCGTGAATACCCAAAATCGCCACGATAAGCTCAGGACGCTCAGAGACATTAACAACGCCTGCAATCCGGAAAAGCTTATTTTCGATCAGGCTTTTGAGGCGAGCTCGGATCGTTGGCGGGCTGAGCTCCAGACGTTCAGCGATCTGGTTGGCACCATCGCGTGCATCATCTGACAGAAGCTTAACAAGCTTCCGATCAATCCTGTCTAAAAGTGCACGCATTCTGTTGCCCCTTATAATTTTTATGAGGCATTGGTATTTCAATATAGCGCATCCAGTCAACCTAAAATTTTCCATTCGAAAAAAATATAGGCTAGTATTTTGCATTTGGAACTATTGGGTGGTGGATAGCGATCATCACTTATCCAATTCAGTATTTCCATGGTGCTGTCGTGCGCGCTGGCAGACCAACTGCAAACTGGTACAACTCGCGCCAGTTCGCCATCCGAAGATTTGGTGCAAAAATCATTGGCTTCTGCAGGTTTTTGGTTGGCTGCCTCCGAAGACTGTCGGATGAAAATACCCAACCGCTGTCGCAGCGTTTCGTTTTTTACGGTTGATTTTTACATATTTTGAAATAACCTCATCCTCAATAATAAGGGGAAGAGAGTAAGTTAATGCTCGATAAATCAAAAATACGAGCGGTGACAGAACGTCACCGCCGGCTGGTTTTGCTTGCCTATGGATTGGTTTTTCTGGTCGGGGCTGGATATCTGTCAGTAATTCCATTGATAACCGGTTCGTATTCTTTCTTTTTTTATCTTATGATGTGGATCGCACTCGCATCAGGCGTAAATATCATGGCCGGATTTACTGGCTATGTTGCTTTCGGTTACGTCGCTTTCTTTGGTCTTGGTTCTTATGCTACAGCCATTTTTGCAACGAAGCTTGGCTTTCCTATTTTTCTCGCTGTTTTAGGTGCTGGCTTAGTTGGTGTCGTTGCAAGCCTGGCGTTTTCGCGAATTCTAACCCTGCGTGGGATTTACTTTTCTATGGTAACCCTCGCGATTGCGATCATCTGCCGAAATGTTATTTCCATGCTCCCATCGGATGTGGCTGGCGGCGCACATGGTCTGACGATAGGCGCAAGTCTCGATCCGAAATTTGCTTATTATGCAATGCTGTGTCTGGCCTTGCTGGCGGTCGGAATCTCATTCTGGATTCGCTTGTCACGTTTTGGTCGCCATCTGGCCGCTATCCGCGACGATATGGAAGCCGCGCAGGTTGCGGGGCTGAACGTCGCCCGACTGCGACTTCATGCATGGATGCTGTCTGCAGGACTTGGATCGCTGATTGGCGGCGTGGAAGCCTGTTACTCGAGTGTTATTGACCCGGAAACAGCTTTTAATCTTCTCTACAGTACCAAGGCGATCATCTTTGCAGCATTTGGTGGGTTTGGCACTGCAATAGGGCCGGTCGTCGGCGCGCTTGCCATGTACAGCGTCGATAACTGGATATGGGAGCGCTTCCCGAGCCTGAATAATCTGGCTCTTGGTATCGTTATCGTCGCCCTCATGGTCTTTTTCCCAAAAGGCATTGTTGGAACCATTACCAAGCGCTGGCAGCCGCTGCGCAAGTGGATGCTGTGAGGAACAAGCTATGACTGAACTTCTGTTCCAGACCATTATCAATGGCATCATCGTCGGCACCATTTATGGCATCATCGGCTGTAGCCTCGCTATCATCTACGGAACGATGCGGATTGTGAATTTTGCTCACGGTGAATTCGTTATTTCCGGCAGCTATCTTTCTTATATTGTAGTCACCGTACTTGGACTACCATTATTGCTTGCTGTGCCTGCTGAAATTCTGTTTTTTGGGGTCGTTGGACTGGTTATTTATTACCTGATCGTGCCGCGACTGATGAAGAACGATGATCATGAATTGCCGTCGTTCCTGGCCATGTACGGAGTCTCTCTGATCATTGGGTCACTCCTGCTGATTTTCTTTGAAGCAGACACAAGATCTATCGATCTGGGGTTCTCACCAGGTTATGTTAAATTTGCAGGACTGATCATTCCTAAAGCGCGTCTGATTGCTATGGGTTTTGGTGTCATCACTATCCTTTGCATCTGGTGGGTTCTCTTCAGAACCATCTATGGCAAAGCACTTCGTGCGGCCATCATGAACCGTCCTGCTATGGGTGTAATTGGTCTTCCCTACAAACGCGTAACTGCTGCGGCATTTGTCGTGTCTATTGTTCTTGCTGGTCTTACAGGCATCATGACCGCGTTGGTCTTTCCCGCATTCAATCCCGCAGGCGGGATGGAAATAACGCTGATTGCTTTCGTCGTGATTGTGATTGGCGGATTGGTCAATCCGATAGGAGCGATCTTTGGTGGAATTCTGTTTGGTCTGGTTGAGCAGTTAACAATTCTCTATGGCAGCCAGACGCTTGCGCAGATCATCAGCTATGTAGCGCTCATCGTTGTTGTCTATGTTCTGCCGAATGGCATTCTGGGAGGACGCAATCAATGAACGCCGGTTTGAACGTCAAAAATATTCGCAAAGCATTCGGTGGTCTTGTGGCAATTAATGATGTCAGTTTCTCCGCCGCGCCAGCGACCATTACTGGTATTATCGGAGTCAATGGCGCTGGAAAATCGACACTCTTAAATTGTCTATGCGGTCTTTACACAGTCTCGTCCGGTGAAATCATCTGGAATGGTCATGCACTGCACAATAAGCCGACGGATAAAGTTGCTGCGATGGGGATGGGGCGCACGTTCCAGATACCCCGGCTATTCAACTCCCTGACACTGAGTGAAAATATCGCTATCGGCGAAACGGGGCCGACCCGCCATGATGAAGTTGATCATCTTCTGGAGCAGGTCCACCTTTATCGATTACGCGATAATCTGGCCAATGAACTGTCGGGCGGGCAGAAAAAGCTGATTGAACTGCTGCGGATTCAATATCACAAGGCGGATCTGATCCTGCTCGATGAGCCATTTGCTGGCGTGCATCCTGATCTTATACGTGTGTTTTTAGATCTGATTGCAGCATTCCGTGCCGCCGGAAAAACCGTCCTGCTGATCAGTCATGACCTCACCTCAATTTATGAGCTGAGCGACAATATTATCGCGCTCAATCAGGGTGAAATTATCGCTGAAGGCACTGCTCGCGATATCCAGAACTCGACCGCCGTCGTCGAAGCCTATCTGGGAGAATAAGATGACCGATGTCATACTTGAACTGCGCAATGTTACAGTTTCCTATTCAGGCGATATAACGATCCTCAAGGATCTTACAATCAAAGCACAGACCGGAAAGATAACTGGTATTATTGGTCCCAATGGTGCCGGTAAATCGACTGCATTGAAAACGATGTATCGGATGCTCAATGTCGGCAGTGGCGAGTTGCTTTACAAAGGCGATGTCATCTCCCGTATCGATCAGACCGAACTGATCCGTCGCGGCATTGCTTTCGTACCTCAGAACCACTCCATTTTTGGTGGTCTCAGTGTCCGTGACAATCTGGTACTTGGCGGCTGGAGCATCCGGCGCGAACAAGCGCGCATTCATGATGCTATTGACCGGGTCTACGATATTTTCCCAATGCTGCGCGAGAAGGATCGTGCTCTTGCAGGTACCCTTTCAGGCGGTCAACAACGCTTTCTTGAAATCGCTCGGTCTTTGATTACAGATCCTGAAGTCATCCTGTTCGATGAACCAAGCGCGATGATAGCGCCCAAATATTCAAAGCAAATCTATCAGTTCCTCACACGGATGAAGGACAGCGGCAAAACCGTCATTCTTGTTGACCAGAATGTGCGGCAGTGCGTGAACGTCTCTGACCACCTCTATGTGTTGGAACTGGGTCGAAACAAGATCGATTGCGAGACTGCAGAGATGAGCGGAAATACTGAAATGATGGATCTGATCGCGGGTTGGATCGCGCATAAGGTGGATTGAATTCCAATGCATGACGTTACAATGTACACGGTTCCTGAACTATCGGAAGCGATCCGCACTGGCACACGCAGTGTCGCTGAGACAGTCGAGATTTTTCTCGAGAAGATCGCCGAGAAAAACGCTTATTATCATGCTTTTCGCTCTGTCTTTGCCGACGAAGCGCGCGCACAGGCATCTCATCTTGATAATGAGATTGCGAACGGCCTGTGGCGTGGACCACTCCATGGAATTCCGGTTGCGGTGAAAGAAAATATCGATATTTGCGACCATGGTGCGACGTCAGGATCGCTTATGCGCCCAGCGAACATTGCTGAAAGCGATGCAACCATCGTGACGCGGCTAAAAGAGGCCGGCGCAATCATTATTGGCCATACAAATATGGTGGAGTTTGCTTTTGGTGGCTGGGGAACGAACACAGCTACAGGAACACCCCGAAACCCTTTGGACGATGTTCATCACCGGGTCCCTGGCGGGTCGTCGTCGGGTTCAGGCGTTGCGGTTGCAGCTGGCCTCGTTCCTTTGGCTCTTGGGACGGATACCGGTGGTTCAGTACGTATTCCGGCAGGTGCAAACGGGCTTGCCGGTTTCAAACCAAGCAGTGGCCTGATCCCTTCTGATCAGCTGGTGCCGCTGTGCGCGCGTTTTGATGTTGTGGGTCCAATGGCGAGAAGTGTCGGGGAGTGCTGGACTCTTTTTGCGGCTATGTCGTCTCAGACTGAAAGCTCAATACCAGTATGCCGCCGTCAGCTTCGTGTTGGTGTCGCCGATCTGAAGGCTTATGGCAGTTACAGCACGCGCGTCATGAAGGCCTTCGATCAGAGTTGCGATCAGCTGCGAGCCAAGGGGTTTGACCTTGTTCCGTTCAGCTTCCCGATGAAAGTCGATGAAGTGCTGAGCCGAACAGCCGTGTTGATCGGTCAGGAGGCAGTCGAACATTTTGGTGACATACTGGAGAACACTCCTGAAGGCCTTGATCGTGGCGTGAATTACCGTCTGACAGACGCGAAACGCTATTCGAAAGCTGATGCGACTGCGGAGTGGCTCGTTCGGGCGGGTTACATTACGAAAATGCAGCGACAGATGGAGGGCATTGACGCCATTCTGTTTCCGACGCTGCCGGTTTTACCTCCGCGTCTGGATGAGATTATCGAACGTTCCATGCCACTGGGTGATCTCACGCGTGTCGTCAATTATCTCGACCTTTGTGCGATGGCTGTTCCTGCGCAAATGACACAAGAAGGGTTGCGTCATTCTATTCAGGTGATCGGCAAGCATGGCGATGATGACCTCGTATTCGCACTTTCAGCTGAGATAGAAGCAAGTCTCTCCGGCTTGAAAGAGGTGACGTGATGGTTCCGGTTAAAGACCTTCTAGCAGCCTGTTTTAAGTTTGGTGAGCGTCCCGCCATTGTGATCTCTGGTGTCACACTGGATTACAATGGCCTCGCTGAGAGCATATCCCGGCAAGCGGAAGAGCTGGCAAAGCATCTCTCAGTTGGAGACCGTATCGCACTATTATGTGGCAACACGCTCGACTTCATTACACTTTCGCTTGCTGCCGAACTAATTGGTGCAATCCGGGTTCCGCTCAATATCAAAGCCACGCCTGCTGAAATTGCGGCTCTGCTTGAGGATTGTTCGCCGAAGCTGGTTGTCTATGAGGCGGAAACTGAAGGACTGCTTGCACAGGCACCTGCAATAAAGGCAATCGGAGCGGCAATACTCGCTTCCGCCAGCGAAGAGCCTCATACAAGCTCTGGCGTGATTTCGCCTGCTGCACGTTGCTCCATAACATATACATCAGGTTCGACGGGTAAGCCGAAGGGTGTGGTACTCACCCACGCCAACTGGCATTATGTTTTTGCGAATATGCTGATTGATCGCGATATATCGGCAGCAGATACACTCGCTTTCATTGGTCCGCTTACCCACGCCGGATGGAGTTATCTCTATGCTGGCCTGATGCGCGGCGCACGGGCTGCTGTTTTTGATGCAGGCGATGTGGACACAATGCTCGCGTTTGCGGAGCAGGATGAAGTCACGATTATTACCTGCGTTCCGACGACCTTGTCGCGGATCATCAGGGGAACTGGCAATCATCATCCGCTTTGTAAGTCCTTGAAGTGGATTGGTGTCGGAGGTGCGCCAACCAGTCCGGCTTTACTCGAACGGGCGATCAGTACCTTTGGCAGACGGATTGTTTTGAATTTCGGTCAGACCGAGGCGATGATGACATGCGCATTTTACGATCTTGCACGAGAGCAGGAGCATCACGATGAAGCGGGTCTTATCGGGCGGAGCTATATTTTTTCCAGTGTCGTAATCCGGGCCGCAGACGGCACAGCTTGCGCAATCGGCGAGGTTGGCGAAATCTGTGTAAGCGGTCCACACACCATGCTGGAATACTGGAACAATCCGCAGCAGACCGCTGCTGTGTATCGTGGGAATGAAATTCTCACCGGGGATTTGGGTGTCGAATTTGCACCCGGTCTTTTCCGGCTCGTTGGGCGTGCCAAAGATATGATTATCTCGGGTGGCTTTAATATCTACCCGATGGAGGTGGAAGCAGCAGTTGCCGCCCTGCCTGAGGTAGATGAAGTGGCTGTCATGGGTATTCCAGATGAAGAATGGGGCGAGAAGGTTGTCTGCCTTCTATCAACGCATAAGGGTGCAGAACTATCAGCCGACAGTTTGCGTCAGTTTTTGAAGCCGGTTCTTGGCATCAAAACACCCAAAATCTTTCATTTGCTGCCACAGTTACCTAAGGCGGCAACAGGAAAAATTGACAAAAAAGCTCTGAAACTCTGGCTGGAGGAGCAAGGTCAATGAGTGGTGTTTTCATTACCGCAATGACGCGGACTCCATTTGGACGATTTCGGGGTAAGCTTGCTGATATTGATGTCGTGGACCTTGGTGCAGCCCTGTTGAATGAGCTGATGAAAAGAGATCCCCAGGCGAGTTTGCCGGACATTGTAATCGGAGGGGCAGGATTAATGGGCGGCGTGCATCTGACCGCCCTGCGACAGATGCTCGTTGGCTCCGACTTGCCGAATGGCACTGTTTCTATTGCTGTAGATAGAGCGTGCTGTACCGGAATGACTGCGATCTCGACGGCATTCGCGCATCTTAAAACAGGTGGTGGTGATAAGGCTTACATTGCCGGTGTTGAGAGTCTGTCCAATACACCATTGCTGATTTCGCGCGGGAATGAGCGTAAAATTGCCAGTATGTCCCTGACAGACCCGCTTCTGCTTGGTGGTCGGGTCTCGCCCAAAACGATCGCACAATATACGTCAGAAGAAGCGCTTCATTACGGTATTACCCGCGAAATGCAGGATGACTGGGCGTTCGCCAGCCATCAGAAATACTTCGTGGGTAAAGGCCTTGGCCTCTACGATAATCTTGTCTTTTTACCTCCTGAATCTGGCTTGTCAGACGCTGCTGATGAAGGCCCCCGCGCCAACTCCGACCGTCAGAAACTGGCAAGCCTGCCCACAGTGAATGGTGCTGAAACCATTACAGCAGGGAACGCCCCCGGCCTGTCAGACGGCGCGGCGGGACTTGTGCTGATGACGAGCGATGCCATGAAAGCGGCTGGTGTAACAGCCATAGCGGAAGTTGTGGATCGCGTTCAAGTCGCGGGTGATATTCAGGAGGGAACCTCCGTTCCACAGGTGGCAATTATGCGTCTTCTGGAGCGCAACGGATTAAACATCGACGACATTTCAGTTGTCGAAATTAATGAGGCTTTTGCCGCAACGCCTTTGGTCAGCACTGCGCTTATGGCGAAGGAACTTCAGACTGATCTGGATGCACTGCGCGCAAAAACGAACATCTATGGTGGATCGGTCGCTATCGGTCATCCTCTTGCTGCATCGGGCATCCGCGTTGTTCAGCAGGCTGCCAGTATATTGCGTCTTAACGGTGGCGGGTTCGCTTTGGGTGCCATTTGTGGAGGGTTTGGCCAGGGTGAAGCTGTCTTAATCAGAGTTTGAATTGTTAACGATAAAAGGGGATCAAAAATGAACAGAAGAAACTTTTTTATGATGACCGTATCTGCAATCGGCTTTGCGGCTATCGGTTTGGATGCACAGGCTGCAGAGCCGTTTAAAGTTGGTATAACGGTTTCAAACAGCGGCAACTTCATGCTTGCTTCGCAATCCGGTGAACGTGGCGTTCGCATGTGGGTTGATGACGTCAATCGTCGTGGAGGCATTGAACTTGGTGGTGAGAAGCGTCCTGTAGAGCTTGTTGTTCTGGATGATCGCTCTGATAAAACAATGGTTCCGCGCGTTTATGAAACGCTTATCTCTGGCAATAACGTCGATGTGCTGATGGCACCTTTTGGCTCAACCCTGACAGGTGTCGCGGCAACTGTTGCAGAACGTAACAACAAATTTCTGATGTCGTGGTCGGCATCTGCTGATGAAATTTACCAGCAGGGCTACAAAAATATCGTGTCAGCAGTTGTACCTTCATCGCTTATTCCATCCACTAATCTTCGACTTTTAAAGGATGCCGGCGTTAAAAAAATTGCCATCATTCATGTGGATGAGTCCTTCCCGGCGGGTCTCGCTGCAGCGGCTGTCAAAGATGCGAAGGAAATGGGCTTTGAGGTGGTCATGGATGAGACCTATCAGAAAGGCACGAAAGACTTCTCCGTTTTGCTACAAAAGGCAAAGGCGCTTGGTGCCGAGGCTTTCTACCCTCATAGCTATGAGGTTGATAGTGTCCTCATGGCGCGGCAAATGCAGGAACTCGATATTCATTTCGACAATGTGTACTTTATGTATGGTTCCACGCCACAGTTCTTGGAGTTGGGCAAGCTGGCTGAATTTGTCACGAGCCACACACAATATAGCCCAAACGCCAAGTGGAACATTACTGATGGACTCAAAAACGAAGAGTTTGTGACCCGTTATAAAGAGCTGTTTCCAAAAGTTTCCTACTCGGAAGATTTCCAGACTGTACTTGCCTATGGCGCGGCGGTTGCACTGGAGCGTCTTGTCAGTGAAGCCCAATCAACAGACCCGGCTGCTTTGAAGCAGAAGGCGCTTGAAATGGGGGGCAAGATCACAACGATCAGCGGGAAATTTGCGATTGATGAAACTGGTAAGCAGATAGGAATGGAGCCGATTGTTCTACAAAACCAGCCGGGAAAAGGACTGGTTCCGGTAGCACCAGCGGAAGTAGCCACCGAAAAGCTCATTTATCCTGTTCCTCAGTAGATCATAGAGGATGAAAGATATGGCGATTAAACAGGCCTCGGAGTTTTCCGCCGTCAATAAAGGAGCAGCGCGCTATGCGCTGCTTCTTGAGTGCCTTTCTGCAAACCATCCCAAGCCCGTTAGTTTAGCAGAGCTTGCTAGGTTGGCGAAACTACCAAAGCCATCCGCCTTCAGGCTTCTGAAGGCTCTGCAGCTGGTTGGTTTTATTGCCTATGATAGCCATAGCGAAGCTTATTTTCTGGGTGCCCGGTTAATGGATATCGGCGTCCGATCGCTATCACAGAACTTTGCCCGCCTTGCAGAACCCGCCCTCTTGCGGCTGACTGAAATGACAAACGATACAGCATTCGCGGTGCTCGCCGAGAATGATCACATGAACTGCCTGCGCAGGATAACAGGTAGTTTTCCTGTGCGGACTTTATCGCTTGAAGAAGGTGACATCTGGCCTCTTGGTGTAGGCGCGGTTGGTTTGGCCTTACTGGCTTCACATGATAATTCCTACATTGATTACTATCTCAAAAACTACATGCCCGTGATTTCCCGCTATACTTCGATTGATGAGGGAGAGTTGCGACGTCGCGTTGGTCTCACGCGTGAAACCGGCATTGCAACAAGTCAGGGCGATTTGCTGACAGGTATGTCTGCGATTGGAGTCGCGATTTACTATCCGGACTCCAAACGTCCGATGGGGGCCCTATCAGTTGCTGCTTTGAGTACGCGCCTTGACGAAACCCGTCGTGGCGAAATTGGAGAGTATCTTCGTAACGAGGCCAGACTGATCACCGAAGCACTCGAAAACTCTGTGAAGATCGCAAGGGCGGAACTCGCACATGAAAATTGATCTCTCCGGTAAACGAGCACTGATCATTGGCGGCGGTACCTTTGGCGAGGGAAATGGTATTGGCCGGGCTGTCTGCTGCACTTTCGCTGGTTGCGGTGCAAAGGTTATCGTTGCCGACCGTGACGAAGAAGCAGCTAATGCCACTGCCGAGTTGGTACAAGCGGCGGGAGGGCAGGCCAGCATTGCTGTATTCGATGTAGCTGATCATAATGCTGCGCAAATGGCGCTGTCAGGCATTGATCCTAACTCAATCGACATTCTTTATTACAATGTTGGTATTGGCTTTGCGAGCGACACACTTTCGCTCGATGAAGCCCAGTTTCAAACTGTTTTGAATGTTAATCTGGTTGGTCTGCATCAGGCTTCGCGAGCCGTACTGCCCGGTATGCGCGCACGTAAAAATGGGGTCATTCTTGCAACCAGTTCCGCCTGGTCCCATCGTCATCTTGGCTATAGCCATGCGTTCTACGCGACTTCAAAAGCTGGAATGAACCATTACGTTCAGATGATAGCTCAGGAAAATGCGAGCTTTGGTATTCGGGCCAATTCAATTTCGCCCGGATTTATCGACACGCCCCGCATCCGGGTCAATCTTGCTCAATCCTATGGCGAGAAGAGTTTCGATGAAATTCTGGCAAAACGCGCGGCACAGGTGCCGATGGCGCGACTGGGAGAGCCACAGGACATTGCAAATATGGCAGCATTTCTCGCTTCAGACCTCTCCTCCTACATTACGGGCGCTGATTTCAAAGTCGATGGTGGGATCAGCAGCGCTAAAATCGCTTGAGAGGTTGTTACTGAAAAGATCTCTTTGATTGCAGAAATGCAAAAAATTCAGGAAACAGAAAATGAATATCGGCTTTGTCGGCGCAGGAAAAATGGGGCTACCAATCGCATTCAATATAGTGCGTAAGCTTGGTCGACCAATCACAGTTGTTGACCCGCATCGGCCCAAATTTCCAGATGAATTGGATATTGATCCGGCAATGTTCAATTTCTCATCGAGCCTGCACGATCTGGCAGATTGCGATGTTGTGGTCCTATGTCTGCCAGATAGCAAGGTTGTGTCGGCTGTCGTAGAAGGAAGGGACAATCTGCCTGGGTTGTCCGAGATACTGCGTGCCGGGTCAACGATTATAGATTGCAGTTCCTCTATTGCCGCTGAGACGCTTCGTCTGGCGAGCCTTTTGCGACCGCGTGGAATAGCGTTTCACGACGCGCCGGTTTCAGGCGGTTTAGCCCGCGCATGGAAGGGCGAACTCACGGTTATGGTTGGCGGTCTGGATGGTCTCAATCCACTGATGAAAATCATCGAAGCCTTCGCGGCAAAAGTCGTACCTCTGGAAAAAACAGGCGATGGTCACGTCATGAAAACAGCAAACAATTACTTGCTTGCAGCCAATATCATCAGCTTCGCCGAAGCGCTCCGCTTTGCACGCGAAGCCGGTATTTCATTCGAAAAGTTTGGCGAGGTTGTCAACAGTTCGAGTGGGGGTAGTTATGTCTCACTGAACAAGATTGAAACTGTGGCACGCGATGATGACAGCGTGAGTTTTACCACTGCTCTGATAGCGAAGGACGTTCGCAACTTTATCGAAAGTTGCGCAGGTATCGGCCTGGAGCTGCCGATGAGCGCACATGTGTCTGATTTATGGGAGGAGACGATCAGGAAGATCGGCCCAGACGTGGATAGCCTGAAAATCTACCGCACACTGGGGCCCTCAGCTGTGTGAAATACAACACGTATTAAAAGACAACGAAGACGGAGGAGGAAAAATACAAATGTCATTGGTCAGAATTCGAAAGAAAAGTCTTACAGTTGAAACGACATTTCATGAACTTGGCCCAGAGCCCGCAAATCCATTGAAAATGGCCGCTGCTGCTGCTGTTGTCGCAAATCCTTATGCAGGGCGCTATGTCGAAGACCTGCTTCCATTTATGCAGGAATTACGATCACTTGGCCATGATTTGGCTGAAGAACTCGTGGAGACCCTTGGCGGTAAGGAAAACGTTGAGGTCTATTCGAAAGCAGCCATCGTAGGGCTGAATGGAGAAATGGAACACGGTGCCGTCTGGCATGAGGCCGGTGGTTGGGCCATGCGTCAGGTGCTGGGACAACCAAAAGCAATAGTGCCGGCTAATAAAGCTGTCGCGCAGGCTGGCTATCGGATTATGGTTCCAGTCCATTATATTCATGCCTGCTATGTGCGCAGCCATTTCAACTCGATAGAAGTTGGTATTCAGGATGCTCCACGTGCTGACGAGATTTTATTCGCACTGGTTATGGGAACTTCCGGCCGTCTCAATCCAAGACTTGGCGGGTTGATGAAGGAAGATATAGAAGGTGAAGATGGGCAGCGTTGAAGGATATTGCGATAATTAATTCGTTCGTTTGTAAGAGCAGTTTGTGCATTGAGCACACGCCGATTTTGGATGCACTCACCGGGTACATGCTGCTTTTTTTTCGAGGTAGCGTGCTCTCGTTTTTTTAAACGATAGTTCAACGATTTCTGTCGCCAGCATATTTCGTTCTCAATACAATCGTTAACTATAAAGCTTCAAACTGCAATGAACTGGTGAACACAAGTCGCTAAGTCGCTATGCAAACATATCGTAAGACGTGAACTTCGCCCGATGTGTCAGGCGTAACGACTGTCGAGCTGCCGATATCGGACTGGCAGTTCTGGATGACTTTTCAGGGTTGTTGGCGCCCTGCAGTTGCTCATTATGGCACGCCACGTCTTACCGGGTATCGGCTGCTTCGGATTTGCACTGCAGCATGGCGCCTTTCTTGCCCGACAAGCAAGGCCGATCCAGAGCCGAAATCCTTGAGTTTGCTGGATCAGAACCTCGGGTACATATCCAACCGTTGCAGGACCCGCTATCCACGCTCCCCGGTGATTATCGGCATGGCAATATTCTCGTTCACACGGACGCAACGACGACGACCTTTTCTCAGCGATTGGAATGGCCGCCGTCCTCATCTCTCGACATGCCCGAAATCGCTTCAGATCCAATCGACGTAAACGGCGATGCATGTCAGACGCACGCTGATTGAAAACCGCCTCAGATTGACCTGATTATGTAGGCCCGTTCCATCAGCTGCGTTGCTTGACCACTAAGAAACCCGGAATTATTGTCTTGGTATCAAAGGGAGACGTGCGACAAGTTCCAGTCCGTAAAGAACGCCCTTTAACAGATCATGGATACAGCCACAGACTGGAACATAATCTCGAAGGTGCGCTAAAGGCATCGCTAGAAGGGAATGGCAGGATTAAGCCGCGTGGGCGGCTTTCTCCACAAGGTCTGGCGCGTCCTCAATCACTTTCAACAAGAGACGGGCGGTCGGGTCGGGCTTGCGGCGACCCTGTTCCCAATTATTCATTGTGGCGGCCGGGATGCCAAACCGACGCTCAAACTCTTTTGTTGAACGTGCGTAGCGTTTGCGGATTTCTTTGATACTAGAGGCTGGAATTGGAGCGATATTCCGAACCTCAAGCGCGACCTCGCCACGCTTCCAAGCCAATGCTTCTTTGAGGCCTTCAAGGACGCTGTCGCCAAATTCGGTGTTTTTGTCGGCCATTGTTCAACTCCTTAACGGCTGCAAGAACTGCTTTCGTCTGATCATGAGAGAGGTGTTCCTGCTCTCTTCGCATAGGCTGTCAGCATAATCGCAAGATCGTCTCGAATAATACGCCGTTGACGTAATTTCGTCGCAGCTGATTTTGGAACTGCCTTTTTTTATGCAGCAAACAAATAAACCCAATTGAACACCATATCAGCCAGGCCAGGCAGCTGCTTCTCGCACAAGCTTTGCACAGCTCTTCTCCGTCACCGGCGGGTGCTACGGTGTTGGCGATGGCAACATCTTCAACCTTCCGGATTTGCGAGCGGACTTTATCCGTGGCCAGGATGATGGCAAGGGCGGCGATCGGGGTCGGGTCTCAGCGAACATGGCAGTCATAACCTGTGGCACGGGCATTCATTCTCCGGCGCGATAGTCGATGACGGCAGCAATGAAACGCGGACGGCTTCCGCGCCGAATATCTGTCAAAGCTTGCACGCGGATATGTGAGCGTCTCGCAATCTCGCTATCGATTGCGCTTTCACTTTCGCATCGCGCGTTCGCAATATGGGATATGCCATGGCATTGTCCTGTCAGCTACAATTCGGCAAAGGACCTCGTTATGAAGGTATCGAAAACAGTGCAGATCGCGTTGAACGGGCAACCGCTCGGCTTTGCCGATATGATGGAAATCGGAAATGGCAATGCTGAGCTCCGTGTTTCTGCGGAGGGAATGGAGCGGGTGCGGCAAGCACGCGCCGTCGTCGAAGAAGCAATCCGCAACGGAATCCCGGTTTATGGCAGTACCACCGGGGTTGGTGCGATGAAGGATGTCAGCTGGTCCATCGAAGAGCTTGAAGAATTCAATCTTGGCCTGGTCCGCGCCCATCATTTTGGCACCGGTGCTGCCTTTCCGCCGTCCATCGTCCGCAAAGCAATCGCCATTCGCATCAACACAATCCTCACCGGTCAGGTCGGCTGTTCCCCCGCACTGGTTGAAGCCTATCTCGATTTGCTCAAAACCGACGTGATCCCGGTCGTGCGCAGGACGGGTTCCATCGGCTGCGCGGATATTGGATTGATGGGCCAGATTGGAGCGGTGCTGACCGGAGCAGGGGAGGCAATATTCAAAGGCCAACGTATGGCCGCCAGTCAAGCGCTCGATCTTGCCGGTCTCAGCCCCCATCGCATGGCGCCGCGCGACGCGCTGGCGTCGCTCTCAGCCAATGCTGTCAGTTTCGCCGCCGCTGCCCGCGCTCTGCGCGATGCAGCCTCTGTTATCCGCGTCATGCTGGCCACCAGTCTCACCGCATCAGGCGCGCTGGGAGCATCGCCCGATCCCTGGTTGGCCGCCTGCCATGTCGGAACCCCGCGCGAAGCGCTGGTCGGCAAATGGTTCTGCGATGCGGCAGCATCCTGGCCATGGCCCGTTTCCACTCAGGTCCAGGATCCGTTAAGCCTTCGTATGGTCCCTCAGGTCTTCGGTGCCATGATCGAAAGTCTGCTGGGGGCCGGCTACAAGGTGCTGCAGGCAACAGGACGCTCCGATGACAATCCGGTCGTTGTCGATGGTCGGGTGGTGACGTCGGGCGGGTCCTTGCCGCTCGACGTGACAATCCTGCTGGAATCAGCTTCCCTTTGTATCGCTCATGCCGCACGCAACGCCTTTAACAGCTGCGTGCTTTTGGGCAACGGCCACCGACGTGGTCTGCCACTCAATCTCGTACCCCATGGCATCATCGCGACCGGCTTTGGCCCTATCATCAAATTGGCCGGAGAGATCTTCTCGCGTGTGCTGTCGCTCAGCAACCCGGTGTCCGCACAATCGCTGGTGGTTGCCGGTGGCATGGAAGACGAAGCCGCTTTCCTGCCATTGGTGATCGAACGCTTCGAGCGTCAGGTCGAAGCCCTGAAGCGACTGGCTGCCCTTGAAGCCCTGCTGGCATCACAAGCCATCGACATCGTTGGTGACGAGCCGCAAGGCGTCGCCGGCCTGATCTATCAACAGGTCCGCCTGTGTTCCCGCTTTTACCAGAAAGACCGTCCTCTGTCTTCCGAGGTCGAATGTATCGAAGAGCTGATCTGCTCGGACGCTACCGTGGCCCAGATCATTGATAGGGCACCCATCAACAGTTTCGATAGTTTCTTTGCGCTCGGAACAGCCCCCGAAGGCACGCCGGAAGCAATCCGGGCAAGAATCGTCGCCGCCACACCGGCCTTCAAAGAGAATTGACCGCTTGCTGTTTCGGCGCAACCAAGCAAGCCAGGAGAATTGACATGGCCGATTTTGACCTTGTTCTGCAAGGCACCCTGGTTCTTCCCGATCGCGTTTTTGCGGAAGGCTATATCGCGGTGCGCGACGGCAAGATTATTGCGCTGGGAAGCGGCACGCCGCCACAAGCCCGGCAACGCCATCTTTTGGGTGAAGCAATCATCATGCCGGGTGCGATCGACGCGCAGGTGCACTCGCTCTCGCAGAAAAACCAGGAGGATTTCATCTGGTCCACCCGCTCGGCTGCAGCCGGTGGCGTCACCACGATCGTCGATATGCCTTATGACGAAGGCGATCTTATCTGCTCGGCGCAAGCGGTCAGACGCAAGATCGATCATGCCAGCAAGCAGGCCTTTGTTGACATTGCGCTTTATGGCACGATTGATCCGCTTGAAGGCGTTGAACGCATTGGAGAACAGGCTGAGGCGGGTGTGGCCGCTTTTAAGTTTTCAACCTTTGGGACCGACCCGAAACGCTTCCCGCGCATCAACCCGCAGCTTCTCGCCGAATGTTTTGCCGCAGTCGCCAAGACCGGGCTGACTGCCGGGGTGCACAATGAGAATGAGGAATATGTACTGGCGGCCATGCAAAGGGTGCGCGATGCCGGTATTACCGATTATCGCGCCCATGCCTTGTCGCGTCCGCCACTCACCGAACTGCTGGCGATGGCCGAGATCTATGAAACTGGAGCGGCCACCGGATGTCCAGCTCATGTCGTCCACTGTTCGCTGGCGCGCGGCTATGAAATGGCTGCTTCCTATCGGGCCCAGGGCTATCAGGCAACCGTTGAATGCCTGATCCATTATCTCATGCTCGATGAGGAGAATGACGCCAAACGGCTTGGGGGGCGCTCCAAATGCAACCCGCCGATCCGACCGCGTGCGGAAGTCGAAAAACTCTGGCGACAGCTCAGCATGGGCAATATCACCTTGCTGTCGACCGATCATGTAAGCTGGTCGCTTGATCGCAAGTCCAATCCGGATATGCTGGCCAATGCCTCTGGTCTGCCGGGTCTGGAAACGCTGATCCCCCTGTTTGTCAAAGGCGCACTGGAGCGCGGCATTTCCCTGTCATGGGGCGCCAGGCTGATGGCCGAAAACCCGGCGCGACATTTTCGGATCGATCACATCAAGGGTGCGCTCGCACCGGGTCGCGATGCCGATATCGTGGTGCTTGTCCCGCAAAAATATATCTATGATGCGGCCTCGACCGGAAATAATGTTGCTGGCTGGTCGCCCTTCGACGGGGTAGAACTGCCCTACAAGGTTGCGGCAACCTATCTGCGTGGCAATCCGATCTATGATGGTCAGAATGTCATTGCGCCCCCCGGATCCGGACAATTCGTCCGCCCACCACGCAGCCATGTCTTCAAAGGACATCTGTGATGGTTAAAAACCTGCCGGTCGAGGCCAGCCGTATCGAACAGGATATAAAAGCCCTTGCCAGAATTACCGAGCCCGATCGCCCCTATACCCGACGCGTCTTCACACCTCTCTATCATCAGGGTCGCGCTTATCTTGAAAAGCGGATGCGGGAAGCCGGGCTTGAGACACGCATCGACGTCGCCGGTAATCTGATTGGTCACCGCAGCGGCAGCGGTCAGAAACGAGGACAGGACCCAAACCCGGGCGTCATCCTGCTGGGTTCTCACTCCGACACGGTCCCCGCTGGTGGACGCTTCGACGGCATTGCCGGCGTCGTAGCCGCGCTGGAAGTTGCGCGCGCGCTATTTGATCACGGCATTGAACTTGTGCATGACCTGGAAGTGGTTGATTTTCTGGCGGAGGAAGTCAGTCCGTTTGGTGTTTCCTGCATCGGCAGTCGCGGGATGACCGGTCAATTGCCGCAGCAATGGCTCTCCCGTGTCAGTGACGGGCTCATGCTGAAAACGGCTCTGGAAGATGTCGGTGGTGATGCGCAGGCGGTTGTGAGCTATCGTCGCGACGACCTGGCCGCGTTTCTGGAACTGCATATCGAGCAGGGCCCGGTATTGGAAACAACGCAGAGCGATATCGGCATTGTGACCGCTATTGCCGGTATCAGCCGCTTTGAAATCATCCTTGAAGGTCGTGCCGATCATGCCGGCACCACACCGATGCAGCAACGCTGTGACGCGCTGGTCGCAGCGGCCAGACTGGTGCTTGATATCAACCAATACGCCATAAACCAGGCTGCCATGCCCGGCCATTTCACAGCAACCGTTGGCGAGTTCGACATTGAACCCAATGCCGCCAACGTGGTGCCAGCGCAGGCGCGTCTACTAATCGATGCACGCGCTGAATATGGTGATGACATGCAGCATTTCGCGCTCTGGCTCGAAGCGGCTGCCATTTCGGTTGCCAGCAGCCATGGCGTGCGGATTGCTGGCGTCACGCGCCTGTCGGATAACAGTGCTTGCCCAAGCGATGATCACGTGGTCACCCATCTTGAACAGGCGTGCCAGAAGCTGGGCGCCAGCTATTGTCGTCTCGCCTCTGGAGCCGGACATGATGCCGCGTGGCTTTCAAAAATAGCCCCTACGGCGATGATTTTCGTGCCGAGCCGGGGCGGGCGCAGTCACACGCCCGACGAGTGGACCGAGACGAGCGAAATCACTTTGGGTGCAGCCGTGCTTTATCAGGCTGTGATTTCGCTCGATGAAGCGCTGTCTAAACCCAACGCAACTTAGGGAGAAGGAAATGGGACGTATCCTGGTGGAGAGAGATGTTGAAGCGGCTGTGAAGGGGGGCTCTGTTTACGCAGCCGGGGGCGGAGGCTGGGCTGACCACGGCCGGATGCTCGGCTATGCCGCCGTCAGGATCGGGCGACCGGAGCTTGTTTCAATCGACGAACTCCATGATGATGATTTTGTCGCAACCGCTGCGGCGATTGGGGCTCCCGCTTCGACAACGCCCTGGGAAATGCAGGGGGTTGATTATGTCAAGGCCGTGGACCTGTTGCAACGGGAACTCGGTGCACCGCTCAAGGGCTTGATCATCGGACAGAATGGCAAATCCTCCACGCTCAACGGTTGGTTGCCTTCGGCTGTTCTCGGTACCAAGGTGGTCGACGCCGTTGGGGATATCCGCGCCCATCCCACCGGCGACATGGGATCGATCGGCATGGCCGCCTCTCCCGCGCAGATGATCCAGACTGCGGTTGGCGGCAATCGCGCCGAAAACCGCTATATTGAACTTGTTGTGAAAGGCGCAACCGCCAAGGTATCGCCAATCCTGCGGGCCGCCGCCGACCAGTCGGGTGGCTTTATCGCCTCCTGCCGCAATCCTCTGCCAGCCTCCTATATCCGCACCCATGCCGCGCTTGGCGGAATTTCCATGGCGCTCAGTCTTGGAGAAGCCATTCTCGCCGCAGAACCCAGGGGCGGCCACGCCGTGATAGACGCGATCTGCAACAACACCGGCGGCCATATTCTCGCGGAAGGCACGATCACAGCAAAAGACGTCGTCTACACCAAGGAAGCCTTTGATATCGGTACCGTGTCACTGGGTGCCGCGCAAAAGGCAGTCACCCTGCATGTGATGAACGAATATATGGCTGTCGATGACAAGGAGGGAACCCGCATCGCCACCTTCCCTTCCGTCATCACAACCTTGTCGGAGGAGGGGCAGCCTTTGAGCGTCGGTGAGTTGCGCACCGGCATGAAAGTCTTCATCCTTCATGTGCCGATGCGTGTAATCCCCCTGTCTGCCAGCGTTCTCGATCCGACGGTCTACCCGCCGGTTGAAAAAGCCATGGGTATCGAAATTGCAAAATATGTCGCCGGAGTGAACTGACCATGCCCAAGGCAAATCCACGCCATCCCAATTTTCCGATCCCAGGCGGTCCACTGCTGCGCGCCCGCGGCTGGCGGCAGGAGGCGCTGCTGCGGCTGCTCGAAAACGTCTTGTCGGTCGGCGAAGATCCCGACAGGCTGATTGTCTACGCCGCCCTCGGCAAGGCCGCTCGAAACTGGCCGGCCCATCAGGCAATCGTTAAGGCGCTGATTGAAATGGACGAGAACCAGACCCTGCTGATCCAGTCGGGCAAACCGGTCGGTCTGTTGAAAACACATGCCAAGGCGCCGCTGGTCATCATGGCCAACTGCAACATTGTCGGACAATGGGCCAAGGCGGAATATTTCTACGAGCTGGAGCGCAAAGGCCTCATCTGCTGGGGCGGCCTCACTGCGGGTGCCTGGCAATATATTGGAGGCCAGGGTGTCATCCAGGGAACCTACGAGATCTTCATGCGCATCGCGCAGAAGCGCTTTGGCGGCCGCCTCGATGGTCGCTTCATTCTGACAGCAGGTCTGGGCGGCATGGGCGGAGCCCAGCCACTGGCCGGGCGGATGGCCGGTGCGGCAATCCTTTGTGTCGATATCGATCCCGAGCGTGCCCGCATGCGAAAAGACATTGGCTATCTTGAGGAAATCGCCTCCGATCTTGATACCGCCCTGGCAATGATCGACGCAGCGGTCAAAGACAAACGCGCCCTCTCGGTCGGACTTGTCGGCAATGCCGCCGAGATCTATCCGGAAATCGCCCGCCGTGGCATCATTCCCGATATCGTCACCGATCAAACTTCGGCCCATGATCTTGTCTATGGCTATGTGCCCAAAGGCATGAGCATCGATCAGGTCAGGCAATTGCGGGAAAACGGGCAGGGACAGTTGATGGCCGCCAGCCGCGCCTCCATTGTCGACCATGTCAAAGCGATGCTGTCCTTTCAGAGCAAGGGAGCGGAAGTATTTGACAATGGCAATCTGATCCGCACTCAGGCCCGCGAAGGCGGCGTTGAAAATGCGTTTGATATTCCAATCTTTACCGAAGCCTATCTGCGCCCGCTCTTTGCCCGCGCCATCGGCCCATTTCGCTGGATGGCGCTGTCAGGCGAGGAAAGCGATATTGCCCGGGTTGACGCATTGCTTCTCGAGATGTTTCCGGAAAACGAGATCGTCAGCAACTGGGTCAGGCTCGCGCGCGCGCATATCCCGTTTGAGGGGCTGCCGGCCCGCATCGCATGGCTCGGTCACGGCGAACGCACCGCGCTCGCTTTGCGGGTCAATGAACTGGTCGCATCGGGCGAACTCAAAGGTCCTATTGCCTTCTCACGTGATCATCTGGACGCCGGAGCAATGGCGCATCCCAATATCATGACGGAAGGTATGAAAGACGGTTCTGATGCCATTGCCGACTGGCCATTGCTGGATGCGATGATGCTCTGTTCCTCGATGGCGGACCTTGTCGTCATCCATTCAGGCGGAGGCGGTTACGCCGGCTATATGACAAGCGCAGGTGTCACCGTGATTGCCGACGGAACAGCAGAAGGCGCTGAACGTCTTGATCATGCGCTCACCAATGATACGGCGCTCGGGGTCATTCGCTATGCCGATGCGGGTTATGAGGAGTCGCGTGAAGAAATATCAGCAAAGAACATCCCCCATATCGCCACCGCATGATCATCGCTTGATGCGAGGCTCGACGGTGCGGCGCGTCTGCTCAGCCAGTTGCGCCGCAAGGGCGCTATCGGCTGTGCCGGAAGCGGGGAAAAATTTCCATGCTCAGATAATCCTCGTCAAAGCTCGCAATATGCACCAGTGCCGGCCGGTTGACGAACTCAACTATATTATTGCGGAAAATCAGCAGTTGCTCACTACGCAACTGCCGTAACATGCGATTGACGTGAATGGGCGTCAATCCAAGCGCATCGCCGAGCTCGGATTGCGTCAGTGGGCAGAAAAACTGGCCCTCATCCCCCGTGCCATCCATTCGGGCACGATGACCAAGTTCCAAGAGCAGATGCGCGAGCCGCACCAAAGCGCTGCGCCGTCCAATGGAAATGACATGTTCGACCAGGATGGCGCGCTGCCGTGCCATCAATTCGATGAAGGTCATGGCCAGTCTCGGCGCCGCCGCAAGGCGTTCGGTGAGGTGATCGAGGGAGAGTTCGAAAACGGAAAGCTCCGTCACTGCGATCAGCGTGTAGTAGTTAAAGCCAATCCCGGTCCGAAAACCCAGGAAATCGCCCCGCATCGGGAAGTCAAGAATCTGACGGTCACCATCAGCAAGGTCCCGATAGGTGCATCCCCAGCCGCTTCTGATAATATGCAGCGAGTTGGCCCAATCCCCCTGACTGCTGACCACACTATGCGGTGCAAAGTTCTTGACGGTCACTGGCAGCGCGTGAAGTGTCTCATTCTCTCCGTCATCAAAGACCGCGCCGATCGGCGGACTCGCCAGAAAATGGCAAAGCGTCTTTGCGTCGTCAGCATTCACCGCCATGGGCATCTCACCTGACATTTCACCCGATCAAGGTGATGGGATCTGATTCTCGTGCCTTGCGCCCGTTACTTGATTTTTCATTGTCGCGCGGCCTCCTTTGAGTGTCGGGGAGCCCCTTTATTTTGGCAAGGTAGTAATCTCTACCACTAATTGCGTAGATATCTGAGCTTTTACTAAACCATATTTCCCTCAACTGCTTAATCTAGGTTAATGACACTGTGACAAAATTCGGGCAATCTTCTGATCAATAAAAGTCATAGTAAGCATTGATTACGGGGTTGGTAATAAAAATCACTGAAAACAGCGAAAAGGCGGCCGTAGCGCTCTAGTCATTGTGAATGTTTCGCAATGCGATAACTGCGCATGACACGGTTAGAGGGCGAAAAAATGAACATTTCTCCGCAGTTCAACAGCAGAAGCAGTGAATCAAAGAATAATAATCATCTTTCTTCGAAAGATACTTCGTTCAAGTCAGACGAATCCAATAATGCAGTTTTGCCACTACTTGTCATAATTGACAACCGGGCGTTGGATCGTGAATGTCTGGCGCATGGCCTGACCAATCACAGTCTCGATATGTCAATCGCCACGTTCAGCTCATTTGAGCAATGGCAGCATCAGCGCCGTGGGCGCAGCGTCAGTGCCGTACTCTTCAACATTGGCGGTCAAAAAGTGTCGGATCCAGCGGTCGGTAATTACCTCAACCGCATCGTTAATGACTGCGCTCCGTCGCCTGTCATCATCCTGGCGGATAAGGAAGAAATCTCACAAGTCCTCAAAGCGCTTGACTATGGCGTCAAAGGCTACATCCCGACATCGGTCAACGTCAATGTTTGCGTGGAAGCGCTACGGCTTGCCATGGCAGGGGGCACCTTCGTGCCCGCAAGCAGCGTCCTGGCGCTGCGCCATGCCAGTGATCCCAACTCGCATCGCTTGCAGCCTCTGGGCGGAATGTTCACTCAACGTCAGGCCGAAGTCGTCAACGCGCTGCGCCGTGGCAAGGCCAACAAAATCATAGCCTATGAACTCAAGCTGCGTGAAAGCACCGTCAAGGTTCACATTCGCAACATCATGAAGAAGCTCAAAGCCTCCAACCGCACGGAGGTTGCCTGTATCATCAATGAGCTCTTCCCCTCGGAAACATCGTTCTCCGACATTCACTAGCCCGGACATCGGGTCATGAATTAGCGCCTGGTCGCGCTTTGTCTTTTCGCATGAGGGAGACTTTCTGTGATTATCTCCGACGTTTCATCAGGAAACGCGCGGCAGCCGCTGGCTGACCTGCTCGACACTATCAAACGCAGAAGAACCTTGATCATTGCGCCACTTCTTGCCGGAGTTGCGATCGGGGTTATCGGCTATCTGATGGCGCCTTTAAGCTATGTGTCGGAATCGGTTCTGGTCCTCGATATGCGCCGCGTGCAGGCGCTGCCAAACGAAAGCGCTATCACACCCCTGCCTCAGGACAGCCCCGTGCTGCGATCCGAACTCGATATCATCAGCTCGCGCATGATGGCACGCAAGGTGATCGATATTCTGCAAGCCGACAATGTCAATGTCCCCACCGCCTTTCGGTCCGGTACAGTATTGTCGGCACCGCCTGAAAATGCGAAACAAGTGCGGGAGGCGCGCGACGTGGATGCGGCGGCGCGCGAAAGACAACGCATTGATCTGTTGCTGTCGCGCTTGCGGGTCAATAATGATGGCCGTTCCTACACGATCTTCATTTCCTACCGGGCACCCGACCCCGTCTATGCAGCGAGGGTGGCCAATGCCTTTGTCACCGCCTATCTTGATCACCAGATCGATGTGCAGCAATCTGCAGCGCGTCGGGTGAGCGAATGGCTGGGCGAGAAACTGGTCAGCCTGCGCAGTGATCTTGAGGGCGCGGAACGCGCGGCCGAAGACTTCAGGCAAAAATCGCGGCTTGCCGGAGATCCCGGCCAGATCAGTTTCCAGGCGCAAAGGGTTGCGGCCCTCAATACAGAAATCGTTGCCGCAACCGGCGCAGTATCGCTTGCAGAGGCGCGGCTGCGCACCGCCGAGTCGCTGAAGACCAATAATGAAGCGCCGGCACTGACCGAAGTTCTGGCCTCCCCCGCTATCCAGTCCCTGCGCAATGAGCAGGCACGTGTCGAACGCCAACTCGATGAACTGCGATCCAATGGAGCGTTGAAAAGTGCTGAAATCCCGGTCCTGACCGCCGAGCGGGATGCCCTTAAGCAGCAAGTCACAGCGCAGGTCGATGAAATCATCAAAAGCCTGAGCAATGAAATCAAGATCGCGCGGCAGCGACGCTCCGGGCTCGAAGATGCACTGACGGCCGCCGAGGCCGACCTCGCGCAGGCCAACCAGGCACAGGTCCAGGCGGTTCAGCTTGACCGCGAGGCCAATGCAAGCCGCACCGTTTATGAGAGCTATCTCACCCGCTACAAACAATTGATCGAGCAGGACGGGATCGCCGTACCTGAAGCGCAGATGATATCGGCTGCGGAGCCCGCCACCGCCAAAGCAAGCCCCAATCTCGCAAACTGGTTGTTGCTGGGTCTGGGGCTCGGGGGCCTCGTGTCGTTGCTGGCAACGGTTTCAAGAGAAGCCTTTGACAAGATAAGGCCCGCGCAGACTGCCTCGTTCATTCTGCCCGGCATTCCGGCGGCCACCTTGCTGCCGCTCACACCTCAACTCACCGTCCCCATGCTGGTCAATCGTGGCCTCGATCCGGCAAGCGCATTTGGGCGGGCGATCAAATCCGTCCATGACAGGCTACGCTTTCTGTCCCGTGGCCGGGATTCACTGTCCCTTGCCATCATTTCGCTCGGCGACAGTGAGACAAAGGCATTGCTGATCACCGCGCTTGCCCAACAATTTGCAGCATCAGGCGTCGCGGTCGCCGTCATCGATGCCACCAATCAACATTCGCGACTATCGCAAGCTCTCGGCCTGCCCGAGACAGGACAGGGGACGGCATCGACGGGGCGCAAATTATCGGGCGCCACCCTCAATCACGATCATGGGTCGGGGATCGACATTATCACACCGGGTCAACAGGTCGAGGGGGAATGGCTCTCGGAACTGATCGGACAGCTTCGCACCGACCATAAAATCATCCTGGTAGACCTGCCCTCCGTGGCCGATGATAAGCGGTCGGTGCTGCTTTCGCGTGCCGCCGATACCGCTCTTCTCGTGGCGCAGCCCGATCGCAACGACCAGCAGGCAAACCATGCCCTCATTCAAACCATGGCTGCCCTGGGGCGAAAGCCGGCACTCGCCGTGGTCAGCCAGCCTTCAGCCTCCTATCGGAGCTGGCTGGCGAGCATAAAAGCCTTGTTGCGCCCCAATGCACGGCAAGGAATTGAGTTGTTCCGCGCCTTACTCAAGCGCCGTCACCAGACTGCCTCGCAGTCTGGGCATAATCAGCATGAGGCTTAACATGGTTCTTCAAACACCAAGACGCTATCAATTGGCTCTCTTGCTGCTCTCAAGCTCTGTGGCCTTCGGCCCGACAGTCGGCTCGGCGCAATCAAGGCTGCAAGCTGAAACCCCGGCCCAGGCTCAACCGGCAACCTCGCCACAAACGCAGAGCGAACCCTATCAGGTCGGCCCCAACGATATCCTGCAGATAACGGTCTATGGCCAGCCCTCGCTGACCGGGGTCTTCCCGATCGACGTGGATGGCAATATCGGTTATCCGGTGATTGGAACCATCAATATCAAGGGGCTGACGACAGCGCAGATCAGCGAGAAAATCGGCAACACGCTGTCGCAACACATACCGGGGCTCACCGTCACAGCATCGATCAGCCAATATGCACCGGTCTTCGTGATGGGCGACGTCAAGGCGCCAGGCAAATATGATTTTCGGCCCGGAATGGTTGCTTTGGAACTAATGGCGCTGGGCGGCGGGGCCGGCAAGGGCGAGGCGCCCGCTGTTACGGCCGGTATGCAGATGATCAGCGCGCAACAGGAATATGCCGATCTGCAAATGCAGATCACTACAACAAATATCCGCAGGGTGCGCCTGAAGGCGGAACTTGACGGCACAGCCTTCGATTATCAATTGCCAGAGTCAACTCCGGCCAATGCGCAGGCCGCATCCCTTAGCCAGCACATGCTTGATGGTGAAAAAACCCTGTTCAACGTCCGCCGCAGCAATCTGGCTGCTGAGCGCGATGCACTGAATGCGCAGTCGGCCAGTTACGGGGATGAAATTCAGACCTTGCAGCAAAGCATCAAACTGCACGATGCAGAAATCCAGCTGCTGCAGGAAAATGTCGAGTCAAGCAAATCACTGGTCGATCGTGGCCTGGCGGCCAAATCCAATCTCCGCGACATGGAGCGCGATCTGTCTGCCACGCGGCGTGACGCGCTTGAACTGGGGTCGTTTTTGGCACGGGCGCGGCAAAACCAGCTCGCCGTTGAGCAGCGGATTGCCAATCTCGAAGAGGCGCGCAGGAGTGAAGCCGCAACCAGCCTACAGGAACTTGATCTCAATATCGCCCGCATGGAACTGCGCAGCAACGCACAGCTGCAAACCATGGCCGAAATCGCCAAGTCCTCCGGCAATATTTCCTCCTCTGACATGCGCCAGAAACTGCTGTTCACCATCAGCAGGAACATCAATGGCGCCTTCGAGGAAATCAAGGCCGATGAACGCACAAGGATCAGGCCCGGCGACATCCTGCGCATTGAACTTGATCTGAGCAAGCTGACCGGCTCTCCCGCGTAAAGCGATGGCAAGCAGCCTCACAAAAAGGGTGCCTGCTTCACGCGGGCACCCTTTTATTCGTAGCAACGCGCAGTGATCGCAGCCCTGAGATCATCGGTCTTGCGGTGCGTTCTCGGCTAGTCACCGACCCGAAAACCCGCGCCGGAAGCGTTCAGCTGTTGGTTCAGGCCGCCGAATAATGCGCCTCATCCCGCAACCAGTTCCGGTAGACCTCCCTGATCCCATCGCTAAGATCAATGCGCGGCTTCCATCCCAGAGACCGCATATACATTGTATCGAGTAGCTTGCGCGGGGTCCCATCCGGCTTGCTCAAATCATGTTCCAGTCGGCCTTCAAACCCAACCACCCTGGCAATGATGCACGCCAGTTCTCCGATCGAGACTTCGTCTCCGGTGCCAATATTGACCGGTTCAAGTCTGTCGCTAAATCGCAGCAGATGGATCAGCGCATCGGCCAGATCATCCACATGGAGAAATTCACGCAATGGCGTGCCACTGCCCCACAATGTGACCTGATCCTTGCCGGCAAGCTTTGCTTCGTGAATGCGTCGCATCAGTGCAGGCAGAACATGCGATGTCAGCGGATCGAAATTGTCGTTGGGCCCGTAGAGATTGGTTGGCATTGCCGTCATGAAGTGACGGCCAAATTGTCTTGCGCAGGCCTCAGCATATTTGAGAGCCGCAATCTTGGCAATCGCATAGGCTTCATTGGTCGGCTCCAAAGGCCCCGTCAACAAAGCCTTCTCTGTCATGGGCTGCGGCGCTTCGCGCGGATAAATGCAGCTTGAACCCAGCCATAAAAGCCGCTCCACTCCACAAAGATGCGCTGCGCGAATGATATTGAGTCCGATGGCGAGATTGTCATAGAGAAAATCGGCGGGATATTGCGAATTCGCAAGTATCCCGCCGACCCTGGCTGCAGCCACGATGATGATATCGGGCCTGTGCTGCTCGATGAACGCTTCGGTCGGTGCCTGGCGTGTAAGATCCAGCGCCGCATGGCCAATCGTTAAAACCTCACAATCCTCTGATTTCAGACGTCTGAGAATGGCAGACCCCACCATTCCGGTATGCCCGGCAACAAATATCTTCTTCTTAGCGATCGCGTAAAGCGGGGAGGGAAGGGGTTCAGCCATAAAAGTCATTGCGCCCGACCTCCCGCATGATATTGCGCATATCCCAGTCCACCATTTCCGTGACAAGGTTTTCAAAGCCAGTCGTGTGTTGCCAGCCGAGCCGATCCCTGGCCTTGGAGGCGTCGCCGAGCAGGAAATCGACCTCGTTTGGCCGGAAATAGCGCGGATCGATCTCAATGAGACATTGACCCGACTTGCGGTCCAATCCAATCTCGTCAATTCCGTCGCCTTGCCATTCGATTTGCTTGTCGACGGCTCTGAACGCCTGTTCGACAAATTCGCGCACCGTGTGTGTTTCACCGGTGGCCAGCACATAATCATCCGGGCTCTCTTGCTGGAGAATGCGCCACATGCCCTCGACATAATCGCGTGCATGCCCCCAGTCACGACGCGCATTCAGATTGCCCAGACGCAATTTGTCCTGAAGCCCTCTTTCGATCGCAGCGACCGCTCGGGTGATCTTGCGTGTTACGAATGTCTCTCCGCGCAGCGGGCTCTCATGATTGAATAAAATGCCATTGGAGGCATGAAATCCATAGGCCTGGCGATAATTGACCGTCGTCCAGTAAGCGTAAAGCTTAGCCGTCGCATAGGGACTGCGCGGTGCAAAGGCCGTCTGTTCGCTCTGCGCCTGCGGTGAGCTGTTGCCAAACAGTTCCGAAGTGGATGCCTGATAAAAACGGCAGCTTTGACTAAGGCCGAGAATCCGCATGGATTCCAGAAGTCTCAGTGTCCCCAGTGCATCGGCATTCGCGGTATATTCCGGGGTCTCAAAACTCACCTGCACATGGCTCTGTGCGCCCAGATTATAGATTTCGTCCGGCCGAACCTCCTGGATGACACGACAAAGATTGGTCGCATCCGTGAGGTCGCCGAAATGCAGCTTGAACCGGATATCCTCTTCATGCGGGTCCTGATAAAGATGATCGATGCGCGCGGTATTGAACGACGAGGACCGTCGCTTGAGACCGTGCACCCGGTAGTCCTTGGCGAGCAGAAGCTCACTGAGATAGGCACCGTCCTGCCCTGTCACGCCGATGATCAGTGCTGTCTTTTCCTGCAAGGTCTTCCCTCCGACCAGAGTTTGATCAGGGCATGATAGCGATTTGACGGGGCATCGATACGGCTTCAAAACGGTGAAAACCACCCCGGCCATGTCTGTTTGGATGAGGCCGTGTGGCTGCGCGTTAGCCCTTGTTTCAACCAAAGTGGTAGCCATCCCCTCCGCCGTTCATCTCCCCTATGCCAATGGACTTCTTGCAAATATCCATAGCCTGCAGCCATGCTGGGTAAAACCGGCTCGAGCATAGAAAGCCAAAGACATGCGCGTGGTGCTTGCAAACCGATACTTCTATCCCGATCAGTCAGCGACAAGCCGGATGGTGACAAGCCTTGCCCATCAATTGGTGGCGGAGGGCATTGAGACCATTGTGCTTGCAAGCCGCAGCTATCATGAGAAGGGCAAATCGAGACTGCCCGCGCGCGAAACGATATCAGGGATCAATGTCCACCGGCTCTCGACTTCCGGCTTTGGCCGCAACACGCTTTTGGGGCGAGCGATCGACTACGCCACCTTTCATCTGGCCGCAGCCACCTGGTTCGCCACCCATGCCAGGAAAGATGATATTTGTGTTGTGTGTACCGATCCGCCGCTTCTCTCGGTTTCGACCATTCTGCCGATCCGCCTGCGGCGTGCCCATCTTGTAAACTGGGTCATGGATCTGTTTCCGGAAACAGCCATTGAGCTTGGATTGATCAAGGACAAGACCCTGCCGGGACAATTGAGCCTCTGGTTGCGAAACTGGTCGATGCGACAATCGGCCTTGACGATCTGCCCGATTGACAGAATGGCCCGCTTCTTGTCAGCACAAGGAATATCTGCCGACAATCTGGCTGTCGTCCATCACTGGGCCGACAAAAACGAGATCCTGCCCGTCGATCCGCAACAAAATCCGCTGCGGCACGCCTGGGGGCTCGGGGACAAGTTCGTTATTGGCTATTCCGGCAATTTTGGCCGCGCGCATGATTTCCAAACCGTGCTTGATGCGGCAGAGCAGCTGAAAGCCAATCCCGATATTGTGTTCCTGATGATCGGCGAAGGACAGCAGCGTCGCTATGTCGAGGAGGAGGCCAGGCGGCGCGGATTGAGCAATATCGTCATGAAGCCGTTTCAACCCGTCGAGCAACTGTCCGAAAGTCTCGGCGCGGCTGATGTCCATCTGGTTTCGCTTAAACCCGAACTCGAACATTGCATTGTCCCCAGTAAATTCTATGGGGTGCTCGCCGCCGCACGCCCAACCATTTTCATCGGTGATCCGGATGGCGAGATTGCCACTGTCATACGCGATTTCCATTGCGGTGTTTCGCTGTGCCCGGGCGAAGTGGAGATGCTGGTCAGTGCGATCCTGTTGCTTCGTAACTCGCAATTCAATCGCAAAATGATGGGCAACAATGCGCGCTATCTCATGGAAACCGCCTATTCGCGTGAGTTTGGAGCGGCAGTCTGGCAATCCGCCGTGGGTCGGTTGCTGCGAAAAGAACCATTTCCCGCAATGCCGATCCTGGATCGCCAATTGCAAGCGGAGAAAATGCAATGAACGGTTCGTTCGTCGTCAGCCAGCTCGGCGCGCGCATGCATTACGCCGTGCCGCAAATATTCGCGCAACATCAAAAACTGGCGCATTTCTATACCGATATCTGCGCTGAACAAGGATGGCCACGCCTGCTTGACCGTCTTCCCGCAGCCATTCTACCCGGCGCAGTACGGCGTCTAGTGGGACGTCGCCCAAAGGGGATTCCAAAGGAGAAAATGACGACGTTTCCACGCTTTGGCTTTCACTCCGCCATGCGCAGATTGGCCCATCAGACAGGGCCACAATCCACCGCCAATGCGATCTGGGCGGGAGAAAAATTCGGTACACTTGTGGCCTCGCACGGCTTTCATGGGGCGAGCGGCGTCTATGCGTTTAGTGGCGAAGCCCTTGAACTGCTCACTGCAGCAAAGAGCCAGGGGCTTTGGACCGCGGTTGAACAGATGATTGCGCCGCGCACAGTCGTCGACCAGCTCGTCTGTGAAGAAGAGCTCCTCCACCCGGGTTGGCAGTCGGTCAGTCTGGATGATAAAAACGCGGCAGCCTTTGCGGCGCGCGAACAGGCGGAATGGGCGCTTGCCGATGCGGTGATCTGTCCATCGCAATTTGTGGCCGAGCATGTCATCGCAGCCGGCTGCCGGGAGGAAAAAGTGGTGATCGTTCCCTATGGGGTTGATGACCGGTTTCAGATCGATGCACGCGTCCCCCATTCCGGACCATTGCGGGTTCTGACAGTCGGCGCAGTGGGGCTGAGAAAAGGATCCCCTTATGTCGGCACGCTTGCACGCACACTGGCCGGACAGGTCGAGTTCCGCATGGTTGGACCGATCGATGTGGAAATGCCAGCGCGCGAACAGCTTGCAAAAACTGTCGATCTCACCGGTCCCATTCCACGCAGCGAAATGCGTGCCCAGTTTGAATGGGCCGATGTCTTCTTCCTTCCCTCACTGTGCGAGGGATCTGCGACAGCGTGTTACGAGGCGCTTGGGGCGGGTTTGCCGGTGATCTGCACACCCAATACCGGCAGCGTCGTGCGGCACGGAATCGATGGCTATATCGTGCCAATCCGCGATGTGGTGGTAACGACTGAAGTGTTGCGGCAGTTATCCCAAAATGCTTCCCTGCTCGCCGGGATGCGTGAAAATGCCCGCGCCCGCGCCCGCGATTTCACCGTCGCGCGCTATGGCGAACGACTGGTGGAAGCACTCTCGAAACAACAGAGCAGGCGGATCCTATGAAAATCATCCATATCATCGGTTCGTTTGATCCGGCAAAAGGCGGGCCTCAGGCCGTGGTGGTGCGTCTGGCCGCAGCCCAGGCGGCATTGGGCCATGATGTCACCATCGTCAGCTACAGCGATGATGAGATCGATTATCGTGCGGCGAAAGCAACCGCAGCGATCCCCGGCTTCCAAAACGTGAAAACCTTCATGCTGCCGATGCCCGACCGATATGAGGTGCTGACCGGCCGTCGGGCTGCAAAGGTCCTGTCCGCGATGATTGCTTCCGCCAATTTCGTGCATATGCATGGGGTCTGGGAAACCATTCTTCTGAGAGCCTCCATGCTTTGCCGAAAATATCACGTAGCTTACTGCATCTGCTGCTGTGGCATGCTCGATGTTTGGAGCATGCAACAGAAAAGATGGAAGAAGAGGCTCGCTTTCAATCTGGCCTTTCGACGAATGCTCAATGGTGCAGCCTTTATACAGGCACTCAACCAGGACGAAGCCGATCTGATGCGACCCTTGCGCCTGAGACCACCCGTGGTGATCATAGGAAACGGCATATTTCTTGAGGAAATCGAGACGTCGGAGGGCAAGCCTGCGGCTCTTCCGGATCGGCCCTATATTCTGTTTTTGTCACGGTTACATTACAAAAAGGGTCTCGATATCCTGGCCGATGCCTTTTGTCAGATTGCAGACCGCTATCCGCAAATCGACCTGGTGGTTGCCGGACCTGACGGCGGTGCGCAGAACGCGTTTCTCACGGCGATCGGCCAAGCCGGATTGCAGGCGCGCGTCCACCTCACCGGCGCGCTTTATGGGCCGACAAAGATAGCGGCCCTCAGAAATGCCCTTTGTTTCTGCCTGCCCAGTCGTCAGGAAGGATTTAGCGTCGCCATTACCGAAGCCTTGGCCTGCGGTGTTCCAGTCGTTATAACCGATGCGTGTCATTTTCCTGAGGTCGCTGAGGCGAATGCAGGCATTGTCTGCCAGCTGAGCGCGCAGGCAGTGGCGATTGGCCTGACAACTGTCCTGGAAAATCCCGAGCGTGCGGCCGAGATGGGGCAGGCAGGCCTTGAACTTGTGCGTGACAATTATACCTGGCCGCAGATCGCCGCCCAAACAATCAATGCCTATCAACGTTTTGAAACGGAAAGAACTGGCTCACAGCGTTCCCTGCAGGGTGGGGGAGCATATATCGCGTCCAAGCCGACAGCGCTGTGATCGCTGTCGTCTGCTTTCCGCGACACGCTTTGACAAACAGCGCGAAATGCCGACAAGCGGTAGGTCAGAAGTTTTTAACCACTGCTCCGACGTCGAAGCGGCGATACGCATTCACCATAACAAAAACCCCGACCAGCGGCCGGGGTTTCAAAGTATGAAGACCATGGAAATCATCGATTCCTGATCTCCAATGAAGTGATGTAGAACACCGCGCCAACAACCAGCAGTGTTGCACAGAGCATCGTTGCGTTCATCCAATCCATTCTGATCCACCTTTCTGCCACAGCGCGTAACAAAGTTAACGATTGGTAAACAAACGCATGACGTCAGATTTGGTTCAGAATAAATTGCTTTCGTTGATCTTGAGCGTGGCTGCTCGTTGATTTGCTTGCTGCGCGCCTGGCCGCAGTTTGCTCATTGCTTGATCAGATTCTATTTTCGGTCACGTTCTGTCCAGGCCGTGAAGGCGATGACGATCAACCAGGATGCAGAAATAGCAGTAATGAACCAGCTCATGTTTTGTCCTCTGACGCCTAAACACTCAGAGCGGTAAAAGGTTCAAGCTGGATGCAAACAAAAGCCCGGCTGGGTGCCCTGCGGGGGCCCTGTCCAGAGTAAAAAATTCCTGCTTATGGGCGCTTTGTCTGTCCGTGTAGCTGTGCAGCCATGTAACCACGCTAATTTGTGGAATGACTTTGCGTGCGCACGCATTTTTTACGTCACCGTATTTCTGTTGGCAGCGATATCCCCATCGCCCCTAAACTCCGAACCAGGCTTCTTTTCGATCATGCGACAGGCCAGTTCCGCCAATTGATCGCGATCACGCAATCCGCTCCTGTGAAGCCTGATGATGGTCTCGGCCAATCTCGCTTCATCGTAGTCCCGGCCTTTTTCGGCAAGCATGATGGCTGCATGCGAGAAGCAGTGCCGGAGTTCTTCGACTTCTTCCGGAGAGTAGACCTGGCTGGTTATACTGAACAATGGCATCTTATACTCCCGACGTCTTACGGAAAGAGTTTTCATAATGGCATTGAGCTGCGAAGTCGTATCTTGCGACAGGCTTCGACGAAGATCAAGTCTAAACAGACCAACCTCGCCCTCAGGCAACGACCCAGCGTCCGTATCGACCGGCTTTGCGTGATTTCAGGCAGATATCGCCCATCACATGCGGTTTCCTGCGCGGACCAAATCGCGTGACCCGCGAGTAAACCGGCGATGCGGGACGTGTTGGTTCTGGACCCGGTGCATCAGTCCGTGGTAAAACCCGTAGCAGTGCCTGATCGGGAACATTGAGATTAAATAGTCTTGATCCTTCTGCAGTGAAATGAAACGAGCAGCAGTTTTGCAATGTGGTTGCTCTGTCTGCCGGGTTGAGGGAAGTGCCGGCCGACCCGTTCTCGCTCCGATGGGCGATGCACAGGCGCTGTTTCCTGACCTGTCAGATACAAAGCGCCAAAGCTTTTGATACCGTTCTCAGACCTGCAATTGTTACACCGCTCGCTTGGGGCAATGCGATCAAAAAAGCCCGAAAAGCGGTCGGTCAGACTGCAGATCAGGCGATATGACGGGCCTTGAAGACGGCCGCGACAGGCCGGGTGATGCGATTTAAGCCAGCGGAGGGCTTTTCCTCTGTGCGTTGCCGGCAATCAAGTGAAGGTTTGTTACTGTTCTCAAGGAGACGGCAGTATGATCCGATTGGGTAAAAGCTATCAGCACTTCAGCCGCGCGGGCGGATGCGCCTGCTCAAGCCCTATGCTGCAGAAGATCTCCACCCGGCTGGATCGGCTGTCGCGAAGACACTTCCTTGCAGGCGCTGCAGCCGCTGCCGCGGCAATTCTCACCGCAGACCAAGCTCTGGCACAGCGAGACAAAATTCTCCTCACCCATGTCCGTCTTTTCGATGGGAAGTCTGACAGCCTGCGACCGGGCATTCAGGTTCTCATCGAAGGAAACCGGATCGCCTCGGTTGATGCAGCCAACAATCCGCCACCCGAGGGCGCGCGGGTCATCGACTGCGGCGATCGTGTGCTCATGCCCGGTCTGATTGACGCCCATTGGCATGCGGTCTACGCCGCCGTGCCGCTGCCGGTTTTGATGGAGGGCGATCCAGGCATGATCTTTGCCGCCTCGACCGCAGAGGCCGAACGCACGCTTCTGCGCGGCTTTACCACAATTCGCGATCTTGGTGGCCCGACATTCTCCTTCAAGCGAGCGATCGACAATGGCCTGATACCTGGCCCCCGGATATTTCCATCCGGCGCGATGATCACCACCACCGGTGGTCATGGTGATTTGCGCCTGCCCACGGAAATTCCACGCGATGGCGGCCGATTGAGCACCTCGGAATTAATGGGTGCTGCGGCGATCGTCGACGATACCGGAGATCTTAAATTGCGGGTGCGCGAGCAGTTGCTGCAGGGCGCTTCACAAATCAAGATTGTCGCCGGCGGTGGCGTGTCGTCGCCGCGCAGTCCCCTTGACATGTCCACCTTCAGTGAAGACGAAATACGTGCGGCCGTCGAGGTTGCGAAAGACTGGAACACCTACGTCACCGTTCATGCCTATGCTTCCAATACGGTTGAAAGATCTTTGCGGGCAGGCGTTTCCTGCGTGGAACACGGCCACCTCATAGACGAGCGGACCGCACGGATGATCGCTGAAAAGGATGTCTGGCTCAGTACCCAGCCTTTCCTCACCACTGCGGATGCTGCCCCACAAACCGGGCCCAGTGCAGAGCGGATAAAGCAGCTTTTCGCCGGCACCCCGGCGCTCTATCAGCTCGCCCGCAAATATGCGATCAAGACAGCCTGGGGATCCGACGTCCTGTTTTCACCCGAGATGACGCCACGCCAGAACTTCATGCTCACCCATCTAAGCCAGTGGTATACAAATGCGCAGGTGCTTCAGGCAGCCACATCGGTCAATGCAGATCTGCTCGCACTCTCCAATCTGCGCAATCCCTATCCCGGCCGATTAGGGGTTGTCGAACAAGGTGCGTTTGCTGATCTGCTGTTGCTCGGCGAGAATCCGCTCGATGATATCCATGTGCTCGAAAGACCGGCGCAAACCCTGCTGCTGGTTATCAAGGACGGACAAATCTTCAAGAATACGCTGCCAAGCTAACGTGATTCAGACGATCGCAGCATGGAGGTCAAATGGCCAAGCGGAGCAATGCAGCGCTCAATCTGATCGCGGCCAGCATGCTGATAGCACTGCTTTATTATGGACGAACTCTATTGGCGCCGGTGGCCTTTGCGTTGTTTATCATCATGCTGGTCTGGCCGGTTCAGCGCGCTCTTGCTTCAACCCTTAACCCTGCACTGACCCTGCTGAGCAGTTTTGTCCTGGTTCTTGGCGTTCTGCTGGGCTTTGGATGGCTGATGGCTTGGACCGTTGGCCAGGTTGGACGCCGCATCGCCAGTGATGCAACTACCTATCAATTCCTCTACCAGCAGTTCCGAGCCTGGCTCGAGGCGCATGGCATTGCTGCCTCGCTTTTGTGGTCAGACAATTTCAACATCACCACAACTTTGCGAATGCTGCAAACAGTCTCGCTGCAACTGCGCAATATATTCAGCTTCTGGCTGATCGCTCTGGTCTATGTGCTCCTGGGGCTCGCTGAAATTGACGAGTTTCGCGCCCGGATCAATAGGTTGAACAATCAACAGGCCGTGGTTTCCTTCCTGCGCGCAAGCAAAGCTGCAGCCGCCAAAATTCGCTTCTATATGCTGCTGAGAACGGCAATGAGCCTTGCAACCGGGGTCTTCGTCTGGCTGCTCACCCGTCTGCTTGGCTTGCCTTTTGCCGAGACCTGGGGGTTTGTTGCCTTCATCCTCAATTTCATTCCGTTTCTCGGTCCTTTGATCGCCACACTCCTCATCACAGCCTTCGCCTTCACTCAATGGGGCGACTGGCGATGGGGCCTTTTCCTCTTCCTGGGCTTGAACGCCATCCAGTCCATCATCGGCAGTGTGATCGAACCACGCCTGACCGGACGAACGCTTGCCCTGTCACCGCTTGCAACATTGTTCTCGGTATTCGCCTGGGCCGCAATCTGGGGCGTGTTCGGTGCCTTCATCGGAGTTCCAGTGACCATTGTCATTCTCACCTTCTGCGCGCACCATGCCAACACGAGCCCAATTGCCGAACTCTTTGGCTTCCCGCGCGCAACTGGTGGCGAGGAAAAAAGCAACTGACACTGCAAATCTTTGTTTTGACCCCCGGCGATCGGCTTCGGGCACGAAACTCGACGATCTCTTCTGGCTGCTTGCAATTGCAGGCAAGATTTCCGCGCGTCGTGCTCTTGATTAACTGGCTGCCAATGTCGAGGCGCAAACTCCGCTGATGCGATCAGCAATCCGTCTGCGCAGTTTCGCTCGCTTTGTGGCGTGGTCGAACCGGCTTCGCCGGGTTGCCCGCATAAACCATCCAGGGCTCGAGATCACGGAAGCTCACCGCTCGGGCGCCAAGCACTGCGCCTTCTGCGACATTCACCCCCGGACCGACAAACGCTTCCGCTGCAATCCACGCGCAGGGCCCAAGACGGATGGGTGCGGCGGTCAGGGGAAAATCGTGACGGTCAATATTGTGACCGGCCGTACAAAGATGAGCGCCTTGGGAAACGATCGCATAGGGGGAAAATGTGATCGGAGCGACGTTGTAACAGATCGCAGCCGGGCCGAGCGAGGAATGCGCATCCATGATCAGGTTGCCAGGCCACCATATACGGGCGCTTCCACGCACAATGGCCGTCTTATGAATGCTGGCACCAAAACAACGCAGGATGAGGCCGCGCCAACGCCACAGAAAGGAAGGTGTCCAGGCGGCGAGAAGCAACCATGTCATCTGCCAGATGAGGCGAAAGACCCGGTGTTGCAGTGTAAAGGTCGCCTCCCCCTGCAAAGGGCTGGACGAAGCCATTCTTCCGGCTATCACAGCCGAGGGGGAGCGCGTTGCAGGAGACATTCAGTTCAACCCTTCCAGGATTTGCGTTTGAGGCCGATGGCGATGCAACGGTGTCGGTAGGCGGACCGAGCTGTTGCGGATCCGGCAAAGTGACAGGACGGGGATCAGAAAGATCGCCATGTGGATCCAAACTGGAATAACCCAGTCCGTCTGATGCGAGATTGCATGCATCGCCGGCACGATCGACAGCATATAGACAAGTTGACCCAGCATCTCGCCGGCCATCGCTGTCTCCCACAGACGACGCATGACCCAGGCGAGAAGCAAGAACTTCAAGGCACCAAAATACCAAAATGATCCGAAGGCGTCGACAAGACCTGTTTCGGTCGTGCCGGTGAGAGGGTTGTAATCGCGGCTTGGCTTGGGGGTGTCGAACTGCAGGGCATCTTTCAGCTTCGATCCCACCAATTGCGCGGGCACAAAAGTGAAGACGACACGGTTCCAGTGAAACTTGCCATAATCAAACTCCAACCGACGATCAATCTCGTCGATGCGCTGAACGGCATTGCGCATTTCCAGACCGCCACGCTCAAGTGTTTCACTGAAGTTTTCGGCGTAATCGATCTCCATAATATCGTTGAGAACAAAACCCGAAGCAGCGCGGGTGATCTGGCGATAGTCGCCCATGCTTGTCATCAGAAAAGTGCCTGCGAGGATGCCCAGTGCCATCAAGACGCGCGGAACAACCCATCGGCGGTAGAACCACAAGGAAAGCAGGATCATCAGAAGAAGTTGGATCGCCTCCGCCCGTTTGCCAGTCACCAGAATGCGATCAAGATAAAACACCAGGTCAAAACCAATAATCGCCAGCGCGATCCACGAGGGCCGGCGGGCAAAGCACAACAGCGCTATCGCCAGTCCATAAGGCATCAGCTGAGCAAAGAACAGGTAGACAACAGGCATGCCCGTCATCTGCATTCCAATGGAAACCTCGCCCGGCAAGCGGCTCAAGAGATAATAGAATGCTGCGCCGAATGCCGACAGGGCCGCTGCAGCCCACACAAGCCGCCTTTCACTGAAGCTCATGCTCAGAAAGGCAATCGGACGCTTGGTCAGACGCCACCCCAAGGCCATCATGGCAAGGGACAAAATCCCCATGATCATTGTCTTGGCATAGGCGCCCGATGGCAGGAACTGGTCATGGGCCAGGGCGGGTACCTGCGGAAGCAGAAAGCCAAACGTCATCACACCAGCGAGGAAAGGGAACTGATACATCCGTTGCGCGGAAAGCAGCAGCCCCCCGGCCATCAAGCTCATCACCAATCCGACAAAGATCCATGTCAAGGCAAGCGTCATCCCTTGCTCCCTTGCAATGCGCAGACGCTCGCTATCTCTGCTGCCCGATCCTTTGTGACAAGATTGGAGGGCAGGATACGACCTGATGCCAGATACCATCCGAGCTTGGCATATTCTTTTGCAATCAGTTCCAGATCGGCGGATGTCGGCGGGAAGCCCATCGGCGTGCTCTCAACCCCTATGGGCGATGAACTGAAATGCATTTGCGGGCAGACGGAACGGAAGCTGGCGATGGCGCGGCGCGAATGATACCAGTTGGTGACAATGACCGCATGTCGCGCCCGTATCCGTCGCATCACGGCTGCCGAATAATAAGCATTCTGCCATGTGCTACCGGATTGACACTCGACCAGTATAGCCGACGGATTGACACCATCGCGTATCATGATCTGCTTGTTAAACAGGCAGTCGCCATCCCCGGTAATCAGAATAAGTGGCGAGCGTCCTTGCTTCCAGAGCCGCGCTGCCTGCGCCGCGCGTGGCGGTCCGTCGCCGCCCGGAACGACGATCACGTCGGCCCTGCTTCCGTCATCTGGCAAAGTGAGCACGGCATCGCTGTAAAACAGCGCCGCAAGGCTGATCAGCAAAGCGCAAGGCAGCAGAAGCAAAGCCATCATACCATACGCCGCTCGGCTTGCTGGTTGCTCAGGCCCGGACGAATGGCGTCTCCTGAAACCTGCAGTCTGCTTTGCCGCCGTTCCTCCATCTTGACGATGATCATGAACTCATAGGCGGCAAGCAACCGGCAATAAAGATAACCCGGTTTTCCATCGAGGAAGCCACCACGCAAAAGATACATGTAAACAAAACGCAAGCTTGGTCTGAACGGCATATGATAGGAAAGCGATTTCAGCGCCCGCCGTCTCGGCTCAGGCTTCAGCGAGAAAAAGCCACGCCAATCGACTTTACGTTCCAATTGGTGATTTGAGGAGAGATCCGCTTCCACTGTCGAATAGCGGTTGTGTTTGTCGTACCAGGCCTCAAGACCCTTGTTGAAGCTGTAATGGATGAAATGCGCCTTCAATTCACCTTCAGCGCCGCCGCTCGCCCGCGAGTGAACAGAGCGCTCAAACCGAACCCGGTCGGGGCGCACAAGACGGGTGATCCAGGTCGGATAAAGACTGGCATGCTTTATCCAGCGACCCATGAACATGTTCTTGTAGCGCGCCTTGAAAAATACCTCCGGCCGCGTCGGATCTGAGGTGATCGCCAGCATCTCTGTTGTTAGATCATCAGGCGTGATTTCATCAGCATCGGGCGTATAGACCCAAGCATGTTTGAACTCTATCTCGGTAAGACCATACATGCGCTGACGGTCTTCGCTGTCATAAGCGCGCTGATAAACCCGCGCGCCGCGCGCCCGGGCGATTTCAACAGTGCGATCGTCGCTGAATGAATCCAGCACCACAATATCATCGCACCAGTCAAGGCTGTCCAGGCAGGCGCCCAGATTGACTTCTTCATTGCGTGTCATGATCAGAACAGAAAGCGTCATGAAGTTGCCCCTGGCATGGTAATGTTGGATTTGGTTGCCGGAACTGCGTCCGCGGCCATTCCACTTGCTGGCAAGATCGGATGCAGACCCTTTCGCGTGCGGAAGACAAGAAGACTGTGCGCGCTGAGCGGCAGCACCATCGCCAGTAACATCGCCCATGCCGACGCCTCCAGCGCGACCGCCGCTGCGGCGATGGCACCTGAAACAAGGCTCCGGCCCCCGATCGCCAAAGCTGTTTGTCCGGGCGATAGACCCAGGTCGAGCAGCAGATGGTGCAAATGTTGCCGGTCAGGCGAGAACGGGCTTTTGCGTGCCCAGAGGCGGCGAATGATCAGACTCAACGTATCGGTGACGGGTACAATCACCACCCAGAGAAGGATCGGGAAGGCCGATGCGCCGTGTCTGTTTGCAAGCAGAAGAATAGTGCCCGCAAGCGCTGCACCAAGCACAGTGCTGCCGCCGTCTCCGAGAAACAGACTGGCTTTGCGCCGCCAGGGGTGGCGCATGTTGAAGATCAGAAAGCCGACACAGGCCGATGAGAGGATCAGTGACTGAATGCCGAGACGGTCCTCAGAAAGTCCGAAGCTGATCACCGCGAGCCAGAAAAATGCTGCAGCACTGGCAAATCCCGCCAGTCCATCAATGCCATCACTCATATTGACCGCGTTAACCAGACCGATGATGAAGGTGAGAGCGATAAAGACGAACATTGGACCAGTGAGGAGGTCACCGAGCACTTCGGCAGGCGCAGCCGCCAGGCTGTCGCTCGCGCTCTGACCAAGACCCAGATGAATCTGCTTTATGCCGGTGAGACCAATGATCAGAAAGGCCGCCAGCAATTGCAGTGCAAGCCGTGGCGCGACAGGCAGATCAAAACGATCGTCGACCACGCCGGTCATCAGGATCAGAAACAGGCCAGGCAGCAGCGCGATCGCATTGGCGGGCCCTGTCATCATTGGAGCGAGCGGTGCTGCGATCAGGAAGGCAAGGAAAATAGCAATCCCACCACATAGCGGAACGTTGCCATCATGCCTCTTGCGCGCATTGGGAATGTCGACGAGATACCATTCCCGTGCCAGTCCGCGAAAGCCGAGGCAAAAGACGACCGTCATGCCAAATGCCAAGAGCGTGGTCCAGAAAAGACTTGTCATTTCTTCTCCCATGCGCGTTCAAGCGAAATCTTCCTTTGTTCTAGCTGGTCGAGCCCGTCTCTACGACTTGGCTTAAGAGCGTGTGCCTTACGCCTTTCAGATAAGGGCTTAACCCAAGGTCCAGATTTTCCCGCAAGCGCAAGTCTTTATCCTGCTGCGCCAGGATGGGAGCGCATTGACCGCGCCTCAAATGTCCTGGGGGGAACGAAAATCTTGAGGAATCCAACACCAACACTGTCGACAAGAACGCTGTCCGACATCCACGCAGGTGCAGGATCATGAGTGGCGCACGCAGAGGCTTCCTCATGGCGGTGCTCGAGCAATATGCCGGCCTGATTTTCAATTTTGTGACCGTCATCGCAGTTTCGCGTTTTCTCGGTCCGGCAGAGACCGGTGCCGGTGTGGTCGGTTTGAGCATTGCTGCGATCGTGTTTTCTCTGCGCGAGTTTGCCAGTCCGGAATTTCTGATCCGTCTCGAGACAATAGATGACCGCGATATTCGGACCTCGATGACGTTTCTGATGCTGGTGACCCTCCTTTTATCGAGCGGGTTGTATCTGGCGCGCGACTATTTCGCGCTTACCTATCACGATGCTTCCTTGCTGCTTTTTCTCGACATCACCATCTTAGCGGCAATCGTCGAAAGCCTGTCTTTGCCGGTCGTCGCTTTGTTAAGGCGTGAAATGGCTTTCGGCATGCTGGCACGTATCCGTACCGCCGGGTCTGGCTTTGGCGCTCTGGTCACAATTGCCATGGCCTGGCTTGGATTTGGGCACATGTGCTTCGCCTTCGGATTGCTGGCCAGCGCGCTGACGACCACAGGTCTCGCATTGACAATCTATCCGCTCGGACGCCTGCTCAAACCCTCACTGCACAGCATCAACACCGCAATGCGCTTCGGGATCTATCTCGGCGGAAATGCCGGATTGAACAAGATTTGCGAAACGTTTCCCCAATTGATGCTCGGTCGCTTCATGCCGATCGCATCGGTGGGGATTTACAATCGCGCCAATACAGTGAGCGGTCTGCCGGATCGTATCTTCCTGTCTGCAGTCTTCACCGTTGCCTTCCCGATGCTCTCCGCCCATGCGCGCGCCGGAGGCGATATCAGCCGCGCCTATATTCGCGCGCTTTCCTATATTTCCGTCGTCTACTGGCCTGCGCAGATTCTTCTCGCGCTTCTGGCCTATCCTGCGGTGGAGATCATTCTCGGCCCCGGCTGGTCAGAGGCAGCTCTGATCGTGGCCATCACAAGTCTGGCAAGCCTCTTCTGGTTTCCAGTCATTCTGACCTATCCGCTTCTGATGGCGCTGGGCGCCAATCGGGAAGCCTTCATCTCCAACCTCATCGCCCGGTCCGTTGCCACCGCCATTCTTTGCCTGGCTGCATTCCATGGCTTGCTGGCGGTCGCACTCAGTCAGTTCATCAGCCTGCCCTTCCAGATGATCATAGCCATTGTCTATGTCCGGAAACACGTTGCCTTTTCCTACCGGGTGCTGGCAATCGCGCTCCTGCGCAGCGCATTCGTCACCCTGTTTGCGCTTTTAGGACCCTTCGCAATGGTTGCGGCAAATGGGTTCGGTGTTGGGATGGCTTTCACAAAGGCGCTGCTCATCGGCCTTCTCGCAGTCGCGGGGTGGCTCGTGGCGTTGCTGGTTAGCCGTCATCCGTTCAGCGATGAACTGCGAGCGGTGTTTCGCCCGGTTGTCATGCGGCTCAACGCGCGATTTGGCCGCAGGGCGCCCGCATGGTCCAAGCTCTCAGAACCCGCAGAATGAGGCCTGACATGGCGAGAACATCAGAGCATCTGCCAACCGTCGACATTGTGATACCCAATTATAATTATGGACACTATCTGCTTGAATGCGCCAATAGCGTCCTGTCACAAACTGGCGTGGTGGTCAGACTGTTGATCATCGACAACGCCTCCACCGACAACAGTGCAGCCCTGGCCCGCACATTGGCCGCCAATGACCTGCGGGTTGAACTGTTGCTGAGATCCGAAAATCTCGGGCCGCACGCCTCCTTCAACCAGGCGATCGATTGGGCCCGTTCGGAGTTTTTTCTCATTTTATGCGCTGATGACCTCTTGTCGTCGGGCGCCTTGGCGCGCAGTGCTCAACTGCTTCGGCACTGTCCGGATGTCCATCTTGCATTTGGCGTTGCCCAATCAATTGCAGCCCATGAGAGGCGACCGCAAAGCGCTGCCTTTGCTCATCGTGGCGATTGGGATATTGTCGAAGGTAAGCGATTTATCGAATGCGCATGCCGACACGCTTTCAATCCGGTGGCCGGGCCCACCGCTCTGGTGCGCACCGAAATACAAAAGCGGGTCGGCTATTATCGACCAGAGCTTACCCACACCGATGATCTCGAAATGTGGTTACGGTTCGCTTTATGGGGCAATGTTGCCTCAACGCGCAATGTGCAGGCCTACGCACGCATTCATAACGCCAATCAATCGGCCAAAGTCGCTGGCATCATGAACTGGAATAACGAATTCGAAGCCGCATTTCGCTCGTTCTTTGAACAGGAAGGGCGCGAGATGGCCGGGGCATCGCGTTACTTTGAGGCGGCCCGCACCTGCCTCACAAAACGCGCCTATTGGTCGGCCTTCGCCAGTTTCATGCGTAGAGAAAAAGGTGCAGCAAGATTGATGGCCTTCGCTCTGAAGCGACGCCCGCTGCTGGCACTGCTGCCACCGGTTGACTATCTGCTGGAACGGCGCCACCGATACCACTCAGTCCGTAGCTGAGATATCACAGCATCAGAGTCCGTAAAACCTCTTCCTGTTCGCGCAGGCGATGACGATAGATGGTCACCCCACGCTCCACGACCGTCGCCAGTTCCGCGCGACACGCGAAAACCTGATCAATCTGCTCAAGCAGATGTTGCGTATCGAAGGTCTCAATGTGATGACAATAGGCACCCAATCCTGTGTCATTGAGCAAAGCATCGTTTTTTTTCGCGTAACCGATCGATATTGCGGGCCTTGTCATCGCCAGAGCGCAGACGATGTTATGATAGCGGCTCGCAACCACTATATCGGTCAGGGCTATCTGTTGCATGAGTTCCTGGAGCGATGCGGGCGGTTCGAAGATCACATTGCCTTTATCGCGATGGCGGAGGCGGGATTGCAGATCTTTCACCGCCGCCAGATCGCCCTGATCACCGATCAGCAGACGCACTTGCCGTCCCTGATCAAGCAAACCATCCACCAGGATACCCATTTTGTTCAGATAGGTCTGATAGATCGCCGCACCGTCCTGCGCGTTCTTGCGCCAGCCCCGGTAATTCATCACGCCGAGCCCGATCCGCTCATCGGCGCTGTTTGTAAGCACATCCTCGGCGGGTGGAAGCGCGAATGCGATATCTGCACTCACGGCGTCGCAGCGCGCGCTCACACCCAGTGAGCGCATGAAGTCATAGGACACCTGATCCCGATAGGAACGATGGGCGGCGAGCAAAGCGGCCCTGCGAATGAACGCGCGACTGAGCGGATGCGTGACCGGACCCGCGCCGATGGAAACAAAGGCAAAACGCGCGCCTGCAAGCCGGGCAGCAATCGACCAACGCAAAATCGCAAATGGCCAGCCAAACGGGTTCTCGTTGAAGTCATCGAGAATGCCCGTCCCCGGAACGATAATCAGATCAAGCCCTTGGGCCAGCGTCAAAGCGCCGATGAAGCCGGTCAGTCTGCGGGGCAAGTTGAAGAGCAACCTGTTGAGCAAGCGCAGATAGCCGTGTGTGGAAGCGGCTTGCCCGACAGCCGCCGCCTCAATGCGAAATTTCGGGGCGATGATCTTCGGGTCGGAGCAAATGCAGATAAGCTGCGCATCGGGTGAAATCCGGTTCAAAACATGCAGCATCGCCTCCAGCGAGCCATCATTGCCGGTATTGCCAGAACCGAACTGACCGAAAAGACCTATTTTCATAGACGTGTCTCCAACACCGTCAGAGAAACTAATCTGCGAATGGAAATTGTGAAAACTGGCAGAAGGGTGAAGACCCTCCTCTTATGTAGGAGGGGCTCTACCCCTGATAGCCAGAATGCGTGCGGGCGCAATTTCGCTACACTGCAATGCGGTATATCAAACGCCCCCCGATATACTGGAGTAAGGCTTCGAGGGATCCGTCCCTCGAAGTCCTCGTTCCATCTCAACCACCGGGGCATCGGGTTGCGCTCATGAAATGTGCTTACTTTGTCCGTCCGCATATTGGTGGAACCTACTCGGTATTTACGCGATTGTGTTCGTCTCTCAAGGAAAATGGAGTTGAACTGCGCTGGCTGGCTGCGGGCGCTGCGGGGGAAACGATCTCCTTTCCACCCGAAGGGCAGGGCCTGCAGGACACGCTGCGCAAAGGCGATGCCATCGATCAGATGGGGGTGTTGGACGAACAAACCCGTGCCCGGAGAATGATTGGCTTTCTGCGCGAAAATGATTTCAAGGCAGTGTTCGTCAATGTGCTTTCAAGCCGGTTTGAAACCAATCTCGTCCGCTATCTTCCCGAGGATATCCTGCGCGTCATGATTGTTCACAACATCACGCCGGGGACTTATGCTGCCGCACGCGAAATCCGCGATCATGTCCATGCAACGGTCGGTGTCTCCCAGCGCTGTCGCGATGATCTGGTCAAGAGTTACGGCTTTGACCCTCAGAGAATGCTGGTTATCCCCCATGGCTTAAACCGCGCCCCAAATTCCCGGCCTGCCCTGCGGCAGGCGGCGGGGCACGCGCCGCTGCGTCTGCTTTATCTGGGCCGGATCGAAGATAATTCCAAAGGTGTGTTCTGGCTGCCGCAGATCCTGCGCGCGCTTCGCTCTCCCTGCCAACTGACGGTGGCTGGAGACGGGCCGGACCTTGCCGAATTGCGCAGCCGTCTCCAGGAATTCGGCGACAGGGTCACCTTTACCAGTTGGATCGCTCCCGCGGATATTCCCTGGCTCGTCAGCCAGCATGACCTGATGATCATGCCCTCCAGATTTGAAGGGTTTGGCCTCACATTGATTGAAGCAATGAGCCAGGGTTGTCCGGCGGTCGTGTCGAAGATTGCAGGCGTCACCGACCTGATTGTCACCCATGGCGAGGACGGGTTGCTGTTTAATGTGGGTGACGTCAGGCAGGCGGCGCGCCATATTGACCTCGTTGCACAGGATCCCCGTTTGCGGAGCAAAATGTCTGAAGCTGCCATTGTCAAAGTGGCAATTGCCTTCGACAATCAACGCGTCGGCAAGTCCTATGCGGAATTGTTGGAAAACCTTGTCGCAAGCCCGCCCGACATCGCTCCCGCCTTGCCGATGGCGCAATGGACAATGCCAAAGGCACTTCATTCCAGCCTGCGCAGTCGGCTGCCTAAGCCAGTCAAGAACTGGTTGCGCGAGATGAGAGAACGCCTGAACACCGCCTTCACACCTGTCTGATGGAATAACCAGCGAAGGACAAGGACATGAACCTTTTCACCTCCCGGTTTCACAATTCTCAATTGCTAAGAAGCAAAGCCCATGCGCTTATTCCCGGTGGTTGTCACACCTATGCAAAAGGAGACGATCAATATCCCGTGCTTTCGCCCGGGTTTATACAACGCGGCTCGGGTTCGCATGTCTTTGATGTCGATGGCAACCAATATATCGAATATGGCATGGGCAATCGTGCGGTGGGTCTTGGCCACGCTTATCCCCCCGTGCTGCAGGCTGTTCGCGATGCGTTGCAGGACGGCTGCAACTTCACCCGTCCAAGCGCGATTGAGATTGAATGCGCCGAGAGTTTCCTGGAATTGATCGATGGCGCGGAAATGGTCAAATTCTGCAAGGATGGATCGGATGCAACGTCGGCTGCCGTCCGTCTCGCGCGCGCCTATACAGGACGTGACATGATCGCCTGTTGCGCGGACCACCCGTTCTTTTCGACCGATGACTGGTTCATTGGCACAACCAGGATGAATGCTGGGATCCCTGCTGCAGTTTCCGCCTTGACCACGGCATTCCGCTATAATGACCTTGCCTCGGTGGAAGCCCTTTTTGAAAATTATCCCGGAAGAATTGCCGCCCTCATTCTCGAACCAGCGCGCATGGACGAGCCGCAGGCGGATTTTCTGCATCAGGCAAGACGGATCGCTCATGAAAACGGTGCCCTGTTTATTCTTGACGAGATGATCACCGGGTTCCGCTTTCACATGCGCGGCGCGCAGCGGCTTTATGATATCGAGCCGGATCTTTCCTGCTTTGGCAAGGCATTGGGCAACGGCTTTGCAATTTCCGCCCTGGCTGGCAAGGCAGCCTATATGCAATTGGGTGGGCTTACACAGACCGACTATGCCCGCGTCTTTCTGCTTTCCACCACCCATGGGGCGGAAACCCATGCAATGGCAGCGGCGATCGCAACCATGAAGGTCTACCGCGATGAGCCGGTTATTGAACGCCTTTACCAGCAGGGCCAACAGCTCGCTCAAGGTGTCGAGAGCGCGATTGCCAATCATGGTCTGGGACAGCATGTGCGTTTGATGGGCCGCCCCTGCTGCCTTGCCTATGCAACATTGGATGGTAACGGAGAAGCATCACAGGCGTTCCGCAGCCTTTTCCTGCAGGAAACGATCCGACGCGGCATTCTTATGCCTTCCCTGGTCGTCAGCTATACCCATAGTGATACCGATATCGCGCGGACCGTTGAAGCCATCGACGGTGCGCTTGGCATCTATGCAAGAGCCCTCAATGACGGTGTCGAGACCTATCTCACCGGCCGCCCCTCGCAACTGGTCTATCGTCGGTTCAACAGCGCGCCGGCCAATCCGCTCACCCGATGAGGATCGCGCGTTCCGGCCTGATGATTATCCTGTTGCTGGTTCTGTCTGCAGCAAAGCTGCCGTCCATCTTTCCTGTTGCTGTAAGCGGTGATCAACGGCTGTTGGAAAATGCTGATGGCCGACCCTTTCTGCTGCTTGGCGACGCCGCATGGTCACTGATTGCGGAACTGGGTCGCCAAGACACAGAAACCTATCTCGATGACCGCGCCAGGCGTGGCTTCAATGCCATCCTGGTTAATCTTGTCGAACACCAGTTTTCAAGCAACCCGCCGGCCAATGCCTTTGGCGACCGGCCGTTTCCGCAGCAGCCGTTTGCAGCGCTGGGAAAGAATTATTTTGATCATGCGGCATGGGTCATTGATCAGGCATCAAGAAGAGGCATGCTTGTGTTTCTCGTCCCGGCCTATCTTGGCGTCAATGGCGGTGAGCAAGGCTGGTATAGCGAGGCTGCGGCGGCAGGTCCCGCAAAAATGAGAGCCTATGGCGAAGCAGTCGCACGGCGGTTCGCACAATACCCCAATATTGTCTGGGTGCTTGGCGGTGATTTTGATGCGCCTGACAAGTCCCTTGTTTCGCAACTGGCCGAAGGGATTGCGGCCGCGTCAGCCGGCGCGCTTCAGACTGTCCATGCGAGCCGCGATACGCCCGGCTTCGATCTGTGGGGTGGGGAGCGCTGGTTCTCGATGGACGCAGTCTATACCTATGGCGACGTTCACAAGACGATATTACAGCAAAGCAGCCGCAGCAGACTACCGGTGATATTGCTGGAGGGCGCCTACGAATATGAACGTGACACCACCGCACGGATGATCCGGCGCAATGCCTATGGTGCCATGTTGGGCGGTGCAGCCGGTCAGTTTTTTGGTAACAATCCCGTCTGGCATTTTTCCGGGCCGGGCGTGTTTGCGTCCGATCAGCACTGGCAAGAGGCCCTCAACAGTCCTGGTGCACAATCCATGACGGTGTTGAAGACCATCTTCGAGAGAATTGACTGGTTTCGATTGCAGCCCGATCGTGACGGGTCGATCACAGATGTCGAGGGGAGCTACGCCGCCGCCTGGCCCGATCACCGGCTCATCGCGATTTACGGTGATGCGGGTCAGTTTCAGGTCAAGGCGGCGGTTGTAAAGGGCCACGCCTCCGCCTTATGGGTGGATCCCGCCTCCGGTCAAGCGATCAGTGCAAACAAGCCGCAATTGCGGCAAGGCTTGCAAATCTATCAGGCCCCGCCCGATCGCAACAATGTCCCCAACAGCGACTGGCTGTTGCTGATCGGCAGCGCGCAAGAGATTGGGCTCCTCCAAAAGCGGTAGAGCTTACGACCTTTCATGTCTTTGTTAACCGCTTGTCCGAAGCCAGCAATCCTTCGGTCAACTCGTTCTTGTGGCGCATGCGCGCTAGCGTGCTGTCATCATCAAGATGAGGAGTTTGCCATGAAGGTGCTTGTTACGGGACATCAAGGCTACATCGGATCCGTCATGGTCCCGATGCTGATCAGCGCAGGCCATGAGGTTTCTGGATATGATTCCGGGCTGTATCGACACTGCCTGTTTGAAGAAGGAGGCTCGGTCATTAATGTGCCGACAATCCGCAAGGATGTGCGCGATGTCACCCCGCATGATCTTCAAGGCTTTGATGCTGTCATTCATCTTGCCGCTTTGTCGAATGATCCGCTGGGCAATCTCAATGAGGATCTCACCTATGCAATCAATCATCACGCAAGCGTTGCCATGGCGAAGGCGGCCAAATCTGCTGGCGTCAGACGATTTCTTTTTGCCTCCTCCTGCAGCAATTACGGCATCAGTGATGCGGCGTTAATCGACGAGACGGGAGAGCTTAATCCGGTCACCGCTTATGGCCGCTCCAAGGTCAGGGCCGAGCGCGATATCAGTGCGCTCGCAGACGAAAGCTTCTGTCCTGTATACATGAGACCGGCAACCGCCTATGGCGTGTCGCCCTTTCTGCGCTTCGATATCGTGTTAAACAATCTGGTCGCCTGGGCGGTTACCAAAGGATTGATCTATCTCAAATCCGATGGCACGCCATGGCGGCCGATCGTCCATATTCGAGACATTGCACGGGCTTTCATAGCGGCTATGGAAGCCGAGCGGGACACCGTGTTTAACCAGGCGTTCAATGTCGGTTCGACCGACCATAATTATCGTATTCGTGACATTGCAGCCATCGTTGCTGACACGGTTCCGGACTGCCGCATTGACTATGCCGAGGATGCCGGTCCCGATACGCGTTCATATCGCGTCAGTTTCGAGAAACTTGCCCGCCTGCTGCCACAGGCACGACCGCAATGGGATGCGGTGGCCGGCGCACAGGAACTGCTTGCGGCCTATTGTCGTTCATCGCTGACACTTGAAGAATTTGAAGGCCCGCGTTTCCAGCGTATTGCCCATATCAAAAAGCTGCTTGCGCAAGGCGAGCTCGATGGCAATTTGCGCCGCACCGTTGAAGATGTCGCTCTGTTCAGGGCAAGCGCGTGATGGATAGTGGATATGATCGAGGGGTAGGGTCCAACCGGCCGCAAGACAGCGCAATCGGTCATGAAATTCACGCGCTCGCCACACGGCTCTTCCCGATCTGCCGCAGCCTGACCGGAGAGGGGGTGCGGCAGACACTGGCGATAATCGGCGAGCAATTGCCGCTCGATATGCACAGAATGAAGAGTGGAGACCAAGTTTTTGATTGGCAGGTACCGAGCGAATGGTTGATCCGTGACGCTTTCATAGCCGATGATGCGGGCCGTCGGATTGTCGATTTCAACCACAACAATCTCCATGTCGTTAACTTCAGTGTACCGGTCCGGAGCCGCATGCGTTTGACGGAATTGCGTGGCCATATCCATACATTGCCGGAGCAACCCGACTGCATCCCTTACCGAACCTGCTATCACAATGCCGACTGGGGCTTCTGTATGGCCCATAACGCGTTGCTTGAGATGCAGGATGATCACTATCAGGTGGTGATCGACGCCGAACATCGCGAGGGCTGGCTCGACTATGGAGAGTTCATCCACAAAGGCTCCAGCAAGGATGTGTTTCTGATTTCAACGCATCTTTGCCATCCGTCGCTCGCCAATGACAATTGCTCGGGGCTTGCGCTTCTCAGCTTCTTGGGCGCGGCATTAAAGCGGCGTCAAACCCGCTTGACCTATCGTCTGTTATTTGGTCCTGCAACCTTTGGAGCGCTTGCCTGGCTCAGACAGAACGAAGCGCAGCTGCCGCTGGTTAAACATGGGCTCGTGCTATCCTGTGTGGGGGACGGCGGCGGACCAAACTATAAGCGAAGTCGACGTGGCAATGCCGAAATTGATCAGATCATGGCCTATCTGTTGCCGCGCGCGGGTCTTCCCGACGCCAGGCTCCATGACTTCTGGCCCTACGGTTACGACGAACGGCAATTTTGCTCACCCGGCTTCAATTTGCCGGTCGGGTCATTCCAGCGCAGCCTCTATGGCAGTTTTCCCGAATATCACACGTCGAGCGACAATCTCGATTTCATAAAAGCGGACTATCTGCAACAATCCTATCATCTCGTCATGCAGGCCATTGATCTGGCTGAACGCAACTGGACACCCGTCAATACTGCGCCCAAAGGTGAACCGCAACTCGGACGCAGAGGGTTGTTTGAGCATAGAGATGGCAAACAAGCGCCAGCGAACTATGCGATGGCTCTTCTGTGGGTGCTGAACCTGTCAGACGGCACCCACACAGTTCTCGATATGGCCGCGCGCTCTGAAATCGATTTTGAAACACTCTATTACGCCGCGCAAAGACTGCGTGCGGTCGGACTGCTTGATCCGGTGTGATTTACAGAGGCGGCCAGCTCCTGTCCTTCTCTGACATGATGCTCGGCTTGTCCGGCCAGGGGATCCCCAGTGCAGGATCGTCATAACGGACACCGGTCGCAAAATCGGGTGCATAAGGCCGGGATATCATATAGCGCAGCAACACATCATCGGTGAGCGTTTGAAAGCCGTGCGCACAGCCCTCCGGAATATAAAGCTCCACACCGTTGCCCGCTGACAGTTCAAGCCCCGTCCAATGGCGGTAGGTGGGTGAATCGGGTCTCAAATCAACCAGCACGTCCCAGATGATACCCTGCAGACAGGTGACAAGCTTGGTTTCTGAATGCGGTTCATTCTGATAATGCAATCCACGCAATGTGCCTTTTTCTCGCGAGAACGAGAGACTATGCTGCGGGAAACTGGTTTGCATGCCGCGTTCCTTGAATTCCGCTTCGCAATAGACACGTGCAAACCAGCCGCGTTCATCCTCAATCCGTTCCGGCTCGATGGACCAGGCGCCCTGAATGTTCAGCGGTAGAAAACGCATCTTTTTTGCCTCGCAAGCCTCACGCAGCCATTCTGACAGCTTTCCCGCAGCGCGATAGGGTTGTTTTGGGCTCACAGGCCTGCACCATAGCCCATCATCCCCCTATCCAGAAGAGGTAGCGCAACCTGCGCCTTTTGACCGATGCGAAGGTTCAAGGGAGCGTCTCCCATAGCCCGACAGCGGATAGGACCGGCCGATGGGATAGAGGATGCGCTCCTCTTTGCAGTCTCGGAAATATTGGGCCCAATCAGTAGCTTTGCTTATCCGAACTAGATCGGCACTAGGACCCAGAATTCAACGGGACCGGGCAGGGCGAGGTATCTTTATGACCATCCAGACGCCGGGCATATCGCGGAGTACAAGCATGGCCCAACAACAAGTCGGTTGCCGCTTGTGCGGAACGCTTCTCAGACACAGTTTTGTTGACCTGGGAATGTCCCCCCCATGCGAGAGCTTCATAACGGCCGAACAATGTGATCAAATGGAGCCCTATTATCCGCTCTATGCTCTGGTCTGTGACCATTGTTTTCTCGTGCAGCTGAAGGAATATTTCAGCCCTGCCGATATTTTTACCGAATATGCCTATTTTTCATCCTTTGCCACAAGCTGGGTCAATCACGCCAGAACCTATTGTGAGGCGATCACCGAAAGGCTCGATCTCAATGGGGATAGTTTCGTCGTCGAAATTGCCAGCAATGATGGCTATCTGCTGCAACATTTCATCCCGAAGGCCATCCCGATCCTCGGCATTGAACCTGCGGCAAATGTCGCGGAAGCGGCACGGGCAAAAGGGGTTCCCACATTGGTCGAATTCTTTGGCACGCGCCTTGCCGCGCAGATGAGTGCCGATGGAAAAAAGGCTGACCTGATCATCGGCAACAATGTTCTCGCACAGGTCCCCGACCTCAATGATTTTGTGCGCGGGATGCAATTGCTGCTCAAGCCGGAAGGGGTCATCACCCTTGAGTTTCCGCATCTGGCCAATCTGATTGAACACAATCAGTTCGATACGATCTATCACGAACATTTCTCCTATTTCTCCTTGCTGACCATCCGTTACATGGCGCACCGACACCACCTCAAGGTGATCGATGTGGAGGAGCTGCCTACCCATGGTGGTTCCCTTCGCGTCTATCTCGCCCATAATTCCAGCAAGCGAAAGGCCAGCCCCCGCGTGGGAGCTTTGCTCAAAAGAGAACAGGCCTTTGGTCTCAACGACATTGCGACCTATGAACAGTTTTCGGAGAAAACTCGTCGGACCAAACGCGACCTGCTGTCATTTCTGATTGCAGCAAAAAATGCGGGCAAGCGCATCTGCGGCTATGGCGCGCCGGGCAAGGGTAATACCCTGCTCAATTATTGCGGTATCGGGACCGACTTTCTCGATTTCACGGTTGATCGCAATCCTTACAAGCACGGACGCTTTACGCCCGGAATGCATATTCCGATCTTTGAGCCCTCGGTCATCGACAGTTTCAAACCCGATTATATTCTGATCCTGCCTTGGAACTTCAAGGAGGAAATCATCCGGCAGATGCAGCATGTAGTGGAATGGGGTGGCAAGTTCATCATACCGATTCCGCACGTGACCTTGATTGATCCTGCCTTGCTCACAGAGGAGCGCTAAGTCATGAAAGTGGTTCTTTTCTGCGGTGGTCTTGGTACAAGAATACGCGAATATTCCGAAAATGTGCCCAAGCCGATGATCCCACTCGGACATCAACCCATTCTCCATCACGTCATGGAATATTATTCTGACTATGGACATAATGATTTCGTCCTTTGTCTGGGCTACAAGGCCAATGTTGTCAAAGATTTCTTTCTCAACATCCGACCCCAGACCTTCGCCGATTGCGTCGTCTCCGACGGCGGTCGCAATGTGCGCTTGCTCGAAGATGTCGACCGCGACTGGAGCGTCACGCTGCTCGATACGGGGATATGGCGCAATATTGGTGAACGATTGTGGAGTGCACGTGCCCATGTCCAGGGCGAGGATATGTTTCTTGCCAATTATAGTGATGGCTTGAGCGATGTCGATCTCGACGACATGAAACAGCGGTTCGAACAAAGTGGGAAGCTTGCCTGTTTCCTGGCGGTTCGCCCACCGCTCACCTATCACCTTGCCGATATTGCTGAAGATGGCGCGGTCCATGCGTTCCGGACCTCCAATACCTCGGATATCTGGATCAATGGCGGCTACTTCCTGTTTCGCAAGGAAATATTCGACTATATGCGCGAGGGTGAGGAACTGGTACTCGAACCGTTCACACGCCTGATCGCCGACAATCAGCTGATGGCCTACAAGTATGAGGGCTTCTGGCGGTCGATGGACACATTGCGTGACTGGCAGACATTGGAGGACATGGTCGAAAAGGGCGATATGCCCTGGAAAAAGCATCGGACACAGATGCAGGCCGCAAATATCGCGATTGCATTATGATCGATCTCTCGCGTCTTTCGGAGCGAAAAATACCGCTGAAGCTTCTCTGTTTGGGCGCACATTCAGACGATATTGAAATCGGCTGTGGCGGCACTGTCCTGAGCCTGATTGCAACCGGGGTTCCGCTGGATATTGAATGGTGTGTTTTGTCGGGTAATGAACTCAGACAGGCAGAAGCACTGGCTTGTGCGCGGGGCTTTACCAGTGGAGCGCATCGCTGCTCCATTCAGCAGGCTCATTTTGAGGACAGCTATTTTCCAGCTCACGCCCGGCAGATCAAAGCCTGGCTGATGGCGCTACGCGACCGCTTCACACCGGACCTCATCTTCACACATGGCGGCGCGGACGCCCATCAGGATCATCGCACGGTTCAGGAACTGACCTGGAACGTGTTTCGCGATCAGCTTGTGCTGGAATATGAAATTCCCAAGTGGGATGGAGATCTCGGGCAACCCAACAGCTATGTCGCGCTGAGCGCAGATATCCTCGATAAGAAAATCAACCTGCTCATGCAGCATTTCAGCTCTCAGCGTTCCAAGGACTGGTTTGACCCCGAGACATTTCGCGCGATTGCCCGTCTTCGCGGCATGGAATGCCGCGCCCCCGATCGCTTCGCGGAAGCCTTTCATGCGCGCAAACTGCGACTTCTCTAAAGCATCATGGCTGCAATTCTCAGCTTCCGATATTCGCACCGGGACAATCAGTGATGTATTGGGTCGGACTTTGTGCGCCTGAAGATCAGTTCACCAATCGGGATGGCGGAGGTGGCTGCGGGTGAGGGGGCATTGCAGACATGCAAGCTTCGCGGCGTTTGCAAAAGCTTGAAATCATGGATGAGGCTACCCGTGCTGGAAACAGCCTGCGCGCGGATGCCGGCTCGATAGGGAAGCAGATCATTGAGCTCGAGCGATGGACAGTATTTTCTGCATTTTTCGAGATAGCTTGATTTGAACAGACTGTCCCTGATTTCCTCTGCACCAGAAGCAAGATGCTGCCGCATCACCTTCCAGAAGCCCGAAAAGCCCATATAGGTGGCAATATCCCGCATGCTGGTGGTAAATTTGCCATAGCCTTCACGGGAAAGTCCCAGGACCGCATTCGGTCCCACCGTCAAACTGCCATCGATCATCGGCGTCAGATGGATTCCGAGAAATGGCATGGCGGGATCAGGCACCGGATAGATCATGCGCTCGACAAGCCTGCTCAGTTGCGGACGCAACGCATAATATTCGCCGCGAAACGGGATGATCTGAAAATCCACACTCAAGCCCGACTGCCGTGCCAGCCGGTCGGCCTGCAGACCGGCGCAGGCGATAGCATAGCGGCTTTCCACAATGCCCTGATCGGTATGAATGCGAACACAATCAGCGCGCTCCTCAAGCGCTGTGACACGCATGCCCAGCTTGATCGTGCCACCGCCTTGTTTGATCAAAGCGCCCATCGTCGTCGAGATCGCCTGATAATCGACAATACCACTTTGTTCAACAAACAGTGCCTTGAGGCCGCTGATCGAGGGTTCCATTTCCTTCAACTGATCCCGCTCAACCATTCGACATTTTATGGCATTCGCTGCGGCGTTTTCCTGTAGCGCTTCAAGGCGTTGCAGTTCGAGCGGACTGGTCGCCACCACCAGTTTGCCCGGCGTGCGGTAAAAAATTCCGTACTGATCACAAAACGCCTTGGTGGCCCGCTCCCCGGCGCGGCAGAGTTCTGCCTTCAGGCTTCCTGGCTGGTAATAAATGCCCGCGTGAATGACGCCGCTATTATGACCGGTCTGATGTCCGGCAAGATGCTCTTCCTTTTCGAGCAGCAGAACACGGGCGTCCGGCTCACCGCGGGATATCGCCCAGGCTGTTGCCAGCCCGACGATCCCGCCTCCCACGATGCAGTAGTCGAACATGATCTCGCTCAATGAGTTATTATGCTAGCTAATAGTAGTTGCATGCGCGATTTTCGGGGTCAATCAGCCTTTGGGAGACAGCGATGCGCCTTTGGTTGATAAGGATCGCCTGGCACAAAACAACAGTGCCACTCCGGTGATCGACGCTGTTTGAATTGGATCACTTCGAAATGCTGTGCGAGATGGGTCTGTCGGTATCATGAACCGTTCCGCTGCAGAAATTAAGTTGCCGCTCAATACATTCAAATCCGAATGCCGAAGCTGATTTCACAAGGCTGAGGATGTTTTGATCGCCGGGAATGCAATGCGGTGCTGTCCGCCACACAAATTGCGGCTTGCTTTCGTCGTCGGGACCGGTGCAGGAAAGAGATGGCCATTGGCCACACCCGACCATCATCAATATCTGTATCGATCAGGAGGGGCGCGCCTTGGTCGCCAACAAGAACCAGCTTTCGGATCTCGCTGTCTTCCTGATGATCGTTCGCCACCGCAGCTTTCGCAAGGCGGCAGATCAGCTTGATGTCTCGGTCTCCGCGCTCAGTCACCGCATGAAGGCGCTGGAAAGCCATCTTGGAATACGTCTCCTCAACCGCACCAGCCGCAGTGTGGCACCTACCGCGGCTGGTGCGGTGCTGGCTGAAAAAGTCGCTGCAGGACTCGATATCATCAATAGCGGGCTCGAAGAGTTACAGGGGCAGTTCAGCGGCATCGCCGCAAGTGTGCGCATCAATGTGCTCAAGGATGCCGTGCCGCTGCTGCTGCAGTCGGTCCTTCCGGTATTCTGCGAGCGCTACCCTAATATTGAACTGGAAATCGCCGCCGAGGATAACTTTCTGGATGTCACGGCCGAGGGCTTTGATGCCGGGCTGAGATATGCCGGATCCATCCCGGAAGACATGATCGCAGTGCCTGTCAGCACGACGCTCAACTGGGTGGCTGTGGCATCGCCCCTCTATCTTGCCCGTGCTGGCCATCCCGAACACCCGGGTGATCTCATCAATCACGCCTGCATCCGCATCAGAACCGGGCGCGGGCAGATCTACCATTGGGAGTTTGATCGTGGCGACGCCCATCTTAAGATCGATGTGCCTGGCTCACTGATATCTGGATCCACCGATATTTCCATCGCAGCAGCGCTGTCAGGTGCCGGCATTGCCTATTGCCTTGAAAAACTCGCCGAACCCTATGTGGCGGCAGGGCGCTTGAAGATCCTGATGCCGGAATGGGCCTCTCCCGGACCACCGCTGAGCTTCTATTATTCAAGTCGTCGCCAATTGCCCTATGGATTGCAGATGCTGATCAAGACCATACGGGAACTGCAACCGCTTCATCGTTGAGGAGAACTAAACGATCCATTGAATTTGCGGTGATTGATTCAACCATTCGAGGCGGGTATTGCTTGAAGGTGACAGGGCAGCCAGCCCGCAGGAATGAAACGGAGAGCACATGTATATCCCTGATGCGCAGCGCTATGAAGCTGTCGACTATCGCGCAACCGGACGCTGGGGTTTGAAACTGCCACCGATCTCGCTGGGTCTCTGGCAGAATTTCGGTGGCGCAGATGTGTTTGAAACCGGCCGCGCGATTATCCGGCGGGCATTTGATCGCGGCGTCACTCATTTCGATCTCGCCAATAATTACGGTCCCCCCTTTGGCTCGGCCGAAGAGAATTTCGGCACCGTGCTCAAGAAAGATTTTCGCGACCATCGTGATGAGCTGGTGATTTCGACAAAGGCCGGCTGGGATATGTGGTCCGGTCCCTATGGTCGCGGCGGCTCGCGCAAGCACGTGCTGGCATCGCTTGATCAGAGCCTTGCGCGCATGGGGTTGGATTACGTCGATATTTTCTACTCGCACCGTCCGACCAATGATGTCCCGCTCGAAGAAACCGTGGGTGCTCTGGTGCAGATGGTTCGCCAGGGCAAGGCACTTTATATCGGTGTTTCCTCCTATAATCCTCAGCGCACACGCGAAATCGAAGCATTGTTACGCGCAGAAGGCGTGCCGCTGCTGATCCATCAGCCGTCCTACTCGATGCTCAACCGCTGGGTGGAAGGTGAACTCCTTGCAACACTCGATGATCTGGGAACCGGTTGCATTGCGTTCTCGCCCTTGGCACAGGGGCTTTTGACATCAAAATATCTTGGCGCTGTCCCCACCGATGCGCGCGTATCAAAGGGCGGGTCGTTTAACGAACGACTGCTGAGCGAAGATAATCTTGCACGGGTGCGTGAACTCAACAAGATCGCACAAAGAAGAGGCCAATCTCTGGCACAGATGGCGATTGCCTGGGTGCTACGGGACCCGCGTGTAACCTCCGCTCTCATCGGAGCACGCACGGTCGCGCAGCTTGATGACTCGCTCGATGCGCTCAACCAGCTGGCTTTTTCTGACGAAGAACTCAAGGAGATCGACCGTCATGCCGGTGAGGGAAGCATTGACCTGTGGCGGGATGTGATGCAGCAGAACTAAGAAAAAAGCCCTCTTGTTGTTGGCATTCAAGAGGGCTTGTTTCACTCAGGTTCCGGAGCGCAGTTTCTCACCGCTGCGAAAATCGTTGTAGATATCCTCGCGCGTTTGCGGGACGGCTGAGATGCCGCGTTTCCGCTTGGAAGCCAGGGTCTGGTTAATCTGAACGGTACCCCGTTCAAAGGCCAGGGCACAACCCGCCAGATACAACACCCACAGGCGCGCCTTCGCATAGCCGACTTCAGCGACCGCCTGTTCGAAATGAGCGCTGAGCCGCTCACACCATAGTCGACAGGTGCGGCCATAATGTTCACGCAGATTTTCCGCATCGTGAACTTCGAAGCCGTGCCCTTCCAAATTCTCGATCGTCATGCCCAGATGATCCAGTTCCCCACCGGGGAAAATATATTTCACCAATGCCAGATGCTCGGCGCTCTTGCGATTGAAGGCTTTCTTATTCCGCTTCATGCGGCGGGTGATGGCGTGGTGCATATAAAGACCACCCGGTCGCAACAACCTGTTTACTGCCGTGAAATAGGTGTCGTAGTTTTCAATGCCAACATGCTCGAACATGCCCACCGACGAAATCTTGTCGAACTGATCATTGAGTTCAGCATAGGACTTGACGTGGATGGTGATCCTGTCTTCCAGACCTGCGGCCCGAATGCGCTCGCGCGCCAATGCCGTCTGCGCTTCCGACAAAGAGACTCCCGTTCCCACAACGCCATAGTTTTGCGCAGCATAGATAAGCAAAGCGCCCCAGCCGCAACCAATATCGAGCAGACGATCGCCGGGCTGAAGTCGCAGCTTGCGGCAGATGAGCTCGAGCTTGTCCTGTTGTGCCTGGTCAATGTCATTGGCCCAGTCGGTGAAGTAGCCACATGTGTAGACCATGCGCTCGTCAAGGAATAATTGGTAGAAGGCATTAGAGACGTCATAGTGATGGGTGATCGCCTCCTTGTTGGAGCCGCTGACAAAAGGTGCTTTACCATCCACTGCCGACCGCGCGGCTGATTTTCCAGCAAAAACAAGCGCCGGCAGGTCCTTCAACAACTGCCATTTTGGCAATTCCTTGATGCGCTGCTTGAGTTTTCCGTCGATCTTCGCATTGGCCAGATCAAAAATAGTGCCATTCCTGACATCGACACGGCCCGAAACCCAGATGTCGATCAGGGAATCGTAATTCGGCTTGAGGAGAAGTTGTCGAACGATCGTCGGATCATTGATAACCAAGGCAGCTCCATTGAAATTGCCGATGCGCGTCCCGTCCCACAATTCAATATTGAACTGTGGACGGATGGTCTCGATCACGGTTTTGATGATCCGCACCGACCTGGATTGAGCAACCATTCATCGCCTCTTTCATCTTTTAAGCCAAAGGCTGTAAAATTAAATCGATGCACAATGCTTAGAAGATTTTTTCACAACTTCAACGCGTTGATGGATTCTAACGATAAATAAGCGCCGCCGCGCCGTCATTCCCGGCTCAATTTTTCGCGAGGCTGCACGCCCGTAGCGTTCTCACACGGCTGATCTGCAATCATGCTGCTGTAAAATCGATCGTGCTTAAAGAAGTGCGCGCCCGGCTTCCGCGACAATCGTTTTGGTCAGCAGCGACAGTCGGTCTGCCGCGAGCCGGTTGATCTGCCAGTACAAAGGCGTATCCAGCGTTTGAGCGGGAAGAAGCTCCACGAGCCGTCCCGTCGCCAGATGATCCTTGACCAGATGAACAGGATTCATGCCCCAGCCCATTCCCATCAGGCATGCATCGACAAATCCGTGGCTGGAGGGGAGCCAGTGGAGAGGCCCCTGCACGTCTTGCCCCAATTGCTGTTTGACCCAGCTCGACTGCAGACGGTCCTTCTGATTGAAAGTCAACGAAGGGGCTGCGGCGAGCGCTTTGGCCGTCACGCCCGCAGGAAAATGACGCGCCACAAATTCTGGGCTGGCTGTTGCATGGTATCGCAGTTTACCAAGGGAAAGGCGCTTGCAGCCGGCTATCGGCTTTTCTGCGCTTGTAACGGCGCCAATAACCTGGCCGCGTGCGAGCCAATCCGCGGTAAACTCCTGATCATCTGTTGAAATCTTTAAAAGATAATCCGATGCCTTTGTGAATGCGGCAGCGGCTGTGAGAAACCAGGTCGCCAGACTATCGGCATTGGCGGCGATGTGGAGCGTGACCTGCTGGCAGGCGTCGGTGTCACGGGCAAGGGAAGGCAGGTTTTTGAAAAGCTCGGTTTCAAGAATGCCGACATTTTCCATGTGTCTGCAAAGCCATTCACCCTTTTCTGTTGCGACACAGGGGGTCGCCCGGATCACAAGCGTCGTTCCGACACGTTCTTCAAGCTGCCTGATGCGCTGGGAGACCGCCGACGGTGTGACACTCAACAGCTGAGCGGCGCGTTCGAAGCTGCCGCAGTGAACAATGGTTTGCAAAACCCGCAGCGCGGCATAGTCGATCATGGGTTAGTTGCCCTTAACTTGCATTAGGATATTTAATTAGGCTAAAGCAATTCCGGCGTCTATGGCATTCTCGATTTGTTTTCGAAAGAGATGCACCGATGGATCCAGCAATCTACATCACCGGCCTGTCCGTTGGGCTCAGTCTGATTATCGCCATTGGAGCACAAAATGCCTTTGTGCTGCGCCAAGGCATTCGCCGGCAACATGTCTTCGCTGTCAGTCTTACCTGCGCGCTTTCCGATGCCATGCTGATTGGCATCGGTGTCACCAGCTTCCAGAAAATCGTCACGCTTCTGCCCTTTGTCGATCCCGTCATGCGCTATGGCGGTGCGGCCTTTCTGATCTGGTATGGGCTCAAGAGTTTTTACGCGGCACTTCGTTCATCAGGCGCATTGGACGTTGAACAGGCGACGGCAACCAGTTTCACCAGAACCATTGCCATGTGTCTGGCGCTGACCTGGCTCAATCCGCATGTCTATCTGGATACTGTTGTCTTGCTCGGAACAATTTCGACACGGTTCCCGGGGCACCAGTTCGAATTTGCGGCCGGTGCTGTCACCGGCTCATTTCTGTTCTTTTTCACGCTCGGCTATGGAGCCGTCTGGCTGCGACCGATCTTTGCCCGCCCGCATGCCTGGCGCATTCTTGAAGCAATCATCGGCTGCGTGATGTGGTTCATCGCCTTCAAACTGCTGCGCGGTCTTTGATAAGACAATGACAAATTCGCCATACTGCTTGGCGATAAGGCCGATGGGTTGCTGGTTTGCCCCTCATATCGGCGGGGTCGGTGGTTGGCACATCTGCAAATCGCGCAGGCATGAAACGGCTGTGCTGATGTCTTACCCGAAGACGCATGCGGCCGCACACTGCACCGGTCTCGTTACGACCGGTTGCAGATCGGCCTTTCCATGTCTAGGTCAACAGCGTTTTCGTTCCAAATAGCAGCATGGATGCGGGCTCACGCATGCTGTAAGCCACCTTCAAGGCCAGGATGAGAGAGGATCATAGGCCGTTTTTTGGCTTTTTAAGAGCAGCAGAGAGCTTTGCAGAGAGCGCGACGTCATTGATGGGTTTGCGCACCACATCAATCTGTCTGAGGCTTTCGGGAATAGAGGAATGATCACTATAACCGGTCATGAAAATGAAGGGTATCCCCAATGCCGTGAGCTGTTCTGCAACTGTCTCCGAGGTGATCGAACCAAGGTTGAAATCAAGAATTGCCACTTGCGGCCGGAATGTCAGCAACATTTGCAGTGCTTCCTCTGGATCACCGGCAAGCCGGACATCCTCAGCACCCATCGACCGCAACGTGTCCTCCACATCCATCGCAATCAGACTTTGGTCTTCGACAACCAGAATGGATGCATGATCAAGCGGCAAGAGCGCGGGTGCCTGCATCGCTTTAACATCGGGCTGCTCAATATCTGCAGCTGCGACTGAGCTCGCCGGAATCACAAAAGTGGCAAACAACCCTGTCGATCGGTGCTCAATGTGTACCTTGCCGCGCAGATCGTATTCGAAAGAACTTCTGATGAGCTTTGTGCCAAATCCGGTGCGTGTCGGTTGCACGACAACCGGCCCACCGGTTTCAAGCCAGCTGATTTCGCATTCTCCCGTGGGCAAGAGTTTCCAGTGAATGCGCAATTGACCCAGCGGCGTGGAAAGCGCGCCATATTTGGCAGCATTGGTCATCATCTCGTGTATCACAAGCGAAAGGACACCATAGGCCCGTTGATCGAGACCAAGAGGCGGGCCTTCTATGATCACTTTGTCCGGAGCTGCATTATCGCGATAAAGATCAGCTTCGGTTTCAACCAAAGTGCCAATCAGGCCGCTCTTTGAGCCATCGAGTGATTGATCATGCGCCGAGGCGAGCGCGCGAAGCCGCCCTTCCAGAGTTTGCCCGTAGTCTTCAACACTCTGAGCACCCATCCCGGTCTGTCGGGCGATGGATTTGACAAGCGACAGGATATTTTTAACCCGGTGATTGAGTTCTGCATTTAAGATACGGCGGCGCTGATCGGTGCGAATGCGTTCCTTTTCCGAAATCTCGCTCTGCCGAAGGATGACATCGCGCAAATAGGTGGCAATGGCGCGGGCTACCGACAGATCGACCTCAGTCCACGGCGTGGATTGCCCGCGCACATCTTCGCGCCAGGTCTCAAAACTGCCGCGCGGTGTCAGCCGCTCCCCAAACGGTGTTAACACAACGGTCTTGGCCGGCTCACCAGCCCACTCGACCTGATGTGCCTCCTCGTTGCGGAACAGAACAAGATATTCCCCAAAGGTGACGGACAGCGGAATGGCGATCATTCCGGCAACATTTGCGATAGGGTGGTCAAGATGGCTTCCCAGATGCGCAGTCGACCAGACATCACCGGGGGCTTGCTTCTTGGCAATCTCTAACAGCGCGCGGGTGGTCTGCTCATCCAGTGCATCCCCCGTCTGAAACCAGTGATCATTCATCCACAGCGCTGCGCCATGGCTGGAGACAAGCTTGGCAAATTCCGGCAATTGCGCGATCAGATCGTCACGCATCGAGTTGTTTGTGCTCAACCGAGACACAAGTTCATCAAGTTTGGTCCGCACCTCGGCTGCGGCCCGGAGTGTCGCTCTGCGCTCGCAGGCGGCTATGTGCAAGGAGAAATACTGCCCAAACAGTTCAGCGCCAATGCGCAAAGGCAATGGGGTCACTTTGGGCGTGTCATGATGACAGGCAATCAGGCCCCAGAGCGCCCCATCAACAATAATCGATATCGAAAGTGAAGCCGCTACACCCATATTGTTGAGATACTGGCAATGAATTGGCGAAACGCTGCGCAATTGCGCAAAAGACATGTCGACCGGATCCGCACCCACTTCGAGCGCTGGTATGAGCTCCACAGGACGCGAGGCCGTATCCGAGATCATTCTTATCGTATTGCTGATATAGAGTTTCCGCGCTTGCACCGGTATGTCGCTTGCAGGAAAATGTTGTCCGAGAAAGCTGCCAAGTGCGGATGATTTCGCTTCGGCTATGACGCGACCCGCGCCATTGTGCAAAAAGCGATAAACCATCACCCGGTCATATCCGAGCATGGCCCGGACAAGTTTTGCCGCAACCGAAGCAGCCCGTTCGACGCTGTCTTCCCGGCCAAGGCGATGGATGACGGATCGGGTCAGATCGAGCGCCTGCCTTGCGGTCTGGCCACGATCCGGGCAGCGTTCAAACTCGACAAATGTCTTGCCCTGATGCGTGTGAACCATTGCATCAAAAAGACCCGCAACGCCCGGCAACCGGAATCCGATGATGATCGAAGACAGGCCTGGCTCGCGCGCCTTGGCGGCCGCATTGCGAAAATCATGGGCATTTTTTTCGCCAACAATCAAAGAAATGTCCATGCCAGGGATCAAATCACCCTGATAACCCGTTAGGGAAGGGACGTTGGATGAGGCATACATCAAACGCTGACTGACCGGATCAATCACCAGCATTGCACCATGTGACTGAATTGAGCCCGGAATGTGGATAGGTTCTCGATCGCAATTGGTTAGATTGACAGGCTCGGATATGGACATTTCAGACGGCACACTTTCTCACAAAGACAATGAGGAACAATGTTTATTGGCGGGGAAGAAGGTGGGAGTGACGGGTTTCAATCGCGGCAACTGTGTCGTCCAGTCTGCTTCTACTCGTCTTGAAATATTCCAGGGATCAGCAATTTCAGATTTTTCAATCAGTTATCGATGTTATGTCTAAAAGTAACATAGGCGGAGGTTATCGTCTGTCCACTAATGGACGCTCTGCATGAAATAGGGATGGATTTCAATGAATGTTCAGGCGCTGCAAGATTTCTCCGACAATCTTCTTTTGATGATGTTGAGCGAGAGTGACCGTCAAAAGCTAGCCCCTCACACCATGATATTCGAGCTTGATGCCTTAACCATCCTGCATAAAGCAGGTGATGATGTCGTCCATACCTGGTTTCCCTGCGGTCCGGCGATGGCCAGTTTTCAGCGCTGGGTCGATGATGACAATCCAGCCGTAGAAATCGCGCTGATTGGCCGGGAAGGTGCGATCGGTGGCATCGTTTCCAATGGCAGTCTGCCAGCCTATGCCACCGCCTTGGTGCGCAATCCGGGTCGCTTCTATCGTATCAAAACCGCAGCGCTTGAACAGGTGAAGACGGAATCCATTGCTTTGCGGCACTGGTTTGCCCGCTATTCCGACTGTCTGATGGCTCAGGTGTTTCAGACCGCCGCCTGCAATGCCACCCATACAATCACCCAACGCACCGCCAAATGGTTGCTGGCAGCGGCCGCACGAACCAGTTCCGATCATTTTGAACTGACCCATGATCAACTCTCGGAAATGCTCGGTGTCGGCAGGACATTCGTCACACGCACCATCGGCCAGTTGCGCGCTGAAGGCGTTATCTCCACCGGCAGGGGCGTGGTCACAATCCAAGACGAGACGGCATTGCGAAAGAAATCCTGCAATTGTACCGCCGCAATTGAAGAGCATTACGACGCGGTCATGCACGGAATATATTGAAGGATTCAAACGGTTTCAGATTTCAAGGAGTCGATTTTCGAATGGATCAACAGATGACGAATGCGTTTACCGCTGTGCCTAGCGGACTTGGACAATTATGGGCTCTGGCAATTCAATATGGTCTCTCTTTACTGGGTGCCATTATCCTGCTGGTCGGTGGCTGGCTGATCGCCCGTTTTCTCAGTGGCTGGGCCTATCGGGGTCTGTCGAATGTACGTGGCATCGACGAGACGCTGGCGCGCTTTTTCTCACGCGTTCTACATTATGCCCTGCTGTTGCTGGTGCTGGTGATGGTTCTCGGCCAGTTCGGCGTTCAGACAGCCTCTATCATCGCGGCGCTGGGTGCTGCAGGTCTGGCGATAGGACTGGCATTGCAAGGAACACTGCAGAATATCGCCGCCGGCATCATGTTGCTGGTGCTGCGGCCATTCCGGGTCGGCGAATATATCGAGACTGCCTCGGTAAAAGGTACGATTTCCGAAGTCGGTCTGTTTGCGACCGAACTTAAAACTGAAGACGGACTTTATCTGATGGCGCCCAATTCCACTTTGTGGAACACGCCGATCACCAATTTCAGCCGCGAAGCACAGCGTCGCCAGTTGTTATCCATTGCTGTTGCTGCAGATAGCGATATCCAATCCGTAAAACAGACCGTTGCGCAGATCATAAAATCCGATCAGCGGGTTAGTAGCAACCCCGCTCCGCGCGTCATGTCAGACGATCTCACCGCCGACAAAATTGCCTTGCGCATCGAATATTGGGCAAGCTCGCGCGATTTTTATCAGGCCAGGAATGATATCATTGATACCCTGAAGGCCGGCCTGAGCGACAACGCTATCACCCTGCGCTGACCCTGAGCTGAAAGCAGGGCAGGCGTTCTCGCTTGATGCAAATTGGTCCTGGCATGATTGTGCCAGGGCTGCCTGGCTTGGCAGCGAGCAAATGGGCCGCTCGTCTATCGTCTCTGTTCCCCTCCTCCTGTCGCCAGATAATGACGCAATCTGGGAACCATGAAATCGAGAAAGATCCGGACCCGATGTGGCAAGCGTTCGCCGCCCATGAACACGGCGTGTAAATCCTCCGTATCGCCGCTCGTCTCCTCTGTCAGGATTTCAACCAGGGCACCGGATTTCAGCTCATGACGGATATGATATTCGCCCAATTGTGCAATGCCCATTCCCAATACCGCCATTCGCCTCACCGTCCCGCCATTATTGGCAAGCAGGCGCTGGTCGGTCACGCTATCCAGCGTCCGACGACTATTGCGCAATGCAGAAACTTGGGTTGAGCGTCGGAAATTGAAACCGAGACATTGATGAGCGCCCAATTCCCGGAGGGTCGCGGGCGTGCCATGTCTTTCCAGATAATGGGGGGAGGCGACGATCCTGCGCCGCGCGGTTCCCAGCTTGGTGGCAGTCAGAGAAGAGTCGCCCAGAACGCCGATGCGAAAGGCGACATCGGTCCGGTCGAGATAGAGATCGATCACTTCGTCAGACAATGACAGGTCCACGACGATATTGGGGTGCAGCCGCCAGAATTCAGGCAGCAATGGCTCGACTGCGACGGTCGCAAAACCGACCGATGATGTAATGCGAACAAGACCGCCTGTGCCCCGTCCACCGCGCGAGACGTCGCGCTCGATATCGTCGAGGTCTGCAAGCAATCCCTGGCCGCGCTCGTAATATCGGCGCCCCTCAGCCGTCAGGGAAAGACTGCGGGTGGATCGTTCCAGAAGCCGAACGCCCAATCGCGCCTCAAGACGGCTAATCAACTTTGACACAGACGAGGGCGCCATATGCAGCTGCCGCGCCGCCTCGGAGAAATTTCCGGTGTCGACAACACGTAAGAACACATCCATCTCTCCAGCACGATTATCCATCTGCATCACCTATGAAATCAATTCATAAAACATATGCTTTGTAGTTGCATTGTCAATTCTGCCCTGCCGATCTATCTCGGAGCAGGGTTCACTTTCTCGCGCCGTCGGGCGCCCAAAAATCAATCATCGAGGTTTAAAATGGTAGGAAGCCGGTTTAACTGGCCGTTGCTGGCGCTGGCGACGGGCGCTTTCGCGATTGGCGTCACTGAATTCGCACCGATGGGCATGCTGCCGGTCATCGCCGCAGGCGTGGACGTGTCGATTCCCTCTGCAGGTCTGCTGGTCAGCGCCTATGCGGTCGGTGTCATGATTGGTGCACCCGTTATGACGCTTGTGTTTTCGCGTTTTGGCAAGCGTTCAGCACTGATTGCCCTGATGGTGATCTTCACTTTGGGCGATATCATATCTGCCTTGGCGCCGGGCTATTGGACGCTGCTGTTTGCACGTGTGATCACCAGCTTGAACCACGGTGCCTATTTCGGTCTTGGTGCCGTGGTCGCCGCCGGCCTCGTCGCCCCGGAAAAGCGGGCAAGAGCGGTCGCTGCCATGTTCATGGGACTGACCATCGCCAATGTCGGCGGGGTGCCAGTTGCCACCTGGATCGGTCAGCAGATCGGCTGGCGTGAAGCATTCGGCGGGACAGCGCTGCTGGGTCTCCTGACCATTGCCGGACTGGCTGCGGCCTTGCCAAAGGGCCAGGCTAGCCAGAGGCCAGACATCCGCCGCGAGTTGCAGGTGATGCGCCGTCCGGATGTCGTGCTGCCGATGCTGACAACGGTGCTGGGTGCCAGTGCAATGTTCGTCCTCTACACCTATGTCACACCGATCCTCAAGGCCGAGACTGGCGCCTCCGATAATTTCGTGACGCTGTCGCTTGTTCTGATCGGGTTGGGTTTTACAATTGGCAACTATATCGGCGGCCGCGCTGCTGACTGGTCGCTGAATGGCGCAGCAATTCTCTTTCTCGCGCTTTTATCCGCCGTGATGCTTCTGTCACCGCTCCTATTGGTGAATTCACTTTCCGCAAGCATCACGCTCGTCATCTGGGGTGTCGCCGCATTTGCAATCGTTCCTCCTCTGCAAATGCGGGTCATGCAGGCGGCTTCCGAGGCGCCCGGACTTGCCTCATCCATCAATATCGGAGCGTTCAATCTTGGCAACGCCATCGGTGCAACCATTGGTGGTGCGGTGATCAAGGCAGGTGTGAGTTACGCCTTTGTGCCTGTTGCAGGCGGTGTGACTGCTTTGCTCGCTCTGGGTCTGGTCGTTCTTGGGCGCCGCCAGATGCAGCCGCAACCCTGCTAGAGGAAGGCTGAGGCGTGGCGCGTGGAACCCGCGCGCTTGCCACCCTTCCTTCAGATATCAGAGCTCTGCAAGAGTTCTGATCGCGTCAGACGTGCTCACAAAACCGTTTCGCAATTCCATTGGAGACGGCAGATCTTCGATGGTCAAGCGGCGTGGCAGCAAACGGAACTTGGAAGGTCTGAATGCTGCTCGACACTCATTTGGTGGTGTAGCCACCATTGACGAGGATGGTCTGACCCGTCATCCACCAGCCATCCGAGACCATGAAACGGATATAGGGCACGATATCCGCAATGTCGGTCAGGCCGGTCTTGGAGAAGTTCGAGAGCGCCGCCGCAGTTTTGTGGTATGCCACCGCATCAGCGCCTTCTGCAGGATAGAAAAATGGCGTATCCATCGGACCCGGTCCGATCGCTGTGACTGAGATCCCGCGATCGCCAAATTCCTTGGCAGCTGCCCGGGTAAAGTGTTCGACCGGTGCCTTGGTGCCGGCATAGCCAGCATAAAAGGGCGTGAAGGCGCCAAGCAGGGATGTGACGATCGTGACAAGTTTTCCATTATCCTGAAGATGACGCCCCGCCTCCTTGATGAAGAAAAAGGCCGCCTTGGCATTGATTGCGCTCAGGGCATCATAGTCGGCTTCCGTGATCTCAAGGATCGGCTTTTTCAATACCTTGCCCACCGTATTGATGGCGATATCGGGCCTGCCAATCGCTGAAATAGTCTCCGCAAAAAGCGTCTCAACGGCTGCAGCTGTGCGCAAATCCCCTTGAATTGCCACTGCGTTTGCACCGCATGCTTTAATTGCCGCCACCGTTTGCTGCGCTTCAGACATTGCGGAAGCGTCATGATAGTGAATGGCGATTGCCTTGGCGCCCTGACTTGCAAGATCGCGTGCGATCAGGCCGCCAAGATTCTTTGCACCACCGGCAATGAGAACTGTTTTTCCTTCAATGCTGTGATCAATCATCGTTCATTTCTCCAGATGAAAAGCGGTAACCCGCAAGCGTCGCACTTGCTCGGACAAGGTATCGTCTGGAAATCGAAGATAAAGCACCGTAATCTGACAAGACTTGTCAGAGAATCTGCACAATAGGGAATGGGAGCCGCTTTGGATCGGATTGATCTGTTTCGCATTTTTATCCGCGTGGTCGATTGCGCCAGTTTCACACGCGCTGCAGCGACATTGGGTGTGCCGCGCTCATCCGTATCGGCTGCGGTGCGCGAGCTGGAAATCCGGGTCGGTACAAGGCTCCTGCACCGGACAACCAGACATGTTTCAATAACCCATGATGGTCTGGCCTTTTATGAGCGCTGCCAACGCGTCATTGCTGATGTCGAGGAGACCGAAAATCTCTTTCGTCAAGTCCGCTCGCAGCCGTCAGGCAAGATCCGTATCGATGTTCCCGGTCGAATAGGCCGTCTCATCATCGCGCCTGCTCTTGCGGATTTTCTTGATCGTTACAGGGAAATCGATGTCGAGCTCGGTGTGAGCGACCGTGCAATCAATCTGGTGGAAGACAACGTCGATTGCGTGCTGCGCGTGGGACCGCTCGCCGACTCCGGGCTGATTGCCCGCCCGCTCGGCCACCTTCCTTTGATCAATGTCGCAGCACCCGACTATCTTTCGCGCTATGGAATGCCTTGCCTGCCGGATGACCTTCAGCATCATTGGGCTGTAAAATACGCATCGCCCAGCAACGGGCGCGTCGAAGATTGGGAATGGGTTGATGAAACCGGGCTGCACCATATTCCGATGAGTGGTCGCGTGACCGTGAACAGCGCTGAGGCTTACATCGCCTGTTGTCTGGCCGGTCTCGGACTGATCCAAATCCCTGCCTATGATGTGAAGAACCACCTGGCCGCGAAGGAACTTTCGGAAGTCATGCCCGCATTTCAGGCAGCACCCATGCCGATGACCTTGCTCTATCCGCATCGGCAGCATCTGTCGCGGCGACTTCATGTGTTTATTGAATGGCTGGAAACCGTTCTACATAAAGAGCTTTCCTGATCAGTTTCGCAAACAAGATCAATCCGGTAAGCCAAGGCAAGGATTGGAGAGCAGGGTGTAGACGCCTGAAACTTCGTCCTGGTCCAAGGCACCGTCCTGGTTAATGTCAAGCTTTGCAAAAAGATTGCGGTGGCTAAGATATGGCCGATTGGGCCAGTGATATGGGAAAAAGCCGCCTACGCGCTTGAACTCACGTTCAGAAATCTGCCCATTTCCATTGCGATCGTACTGAGCAAAAAAATGCTGCCAGTCGATACTGGCGGGTTCACAGGCTAGACAAGAACCGATGCCTGCCCAAAAATTCAAAAGAATGGCCAGCGCGCGCATCTCAACAAATCCTTTCGCATGGTCGCCCGCAGAACGCGTGGCACGGCGATTTCAAGACAATCCATCCGGCGCGGTGACCACGAAAAATTGCGGCAGCACAACAATCCAATCGAAGGTCGTGAAACACCACTCTGCACATCAACCGTGTCGGGCTGCGACCGGGAGTGTCACTCGAAACGACGCGCCGCCGCTTGCGCTCTCACCGACATTCACCGAGCCATGATGGCGAGCGACGATCTGTTTGACCAGATTAAGTCCCAGACCGGCGCCACGATCAGTTAATTGCACGCGATGGAACGGCTCGAAAATGCGTTCACGTTCCCCGTCAGGAACTCCATTGCCCTCGTCCGATACTTCTAAGACGCCTGGATCACTCGCTTTGACCCAGATTGTTCCGCGTTTGCCGGCATGCTGGATCGCGTTCTGAACGAGGTTTGTTAAAACCCGTTGCAGAGCACCTTCGTCTCCCATGACGCTCGAACGGTTATCGCTTGCAAGCAAAGCCAGTTGATATCCGCCAGCGATGGCAATCGGAGCGAGATCTGCGACCACTGTTTCGCACAAGCATGTCAGGTCGACCGGTTTGAACGTCGTCGTCGCCTTATCAATGCGCTGCAGGTCAAGCAATTGCTCGGAGAGGGCAGATATTCGCGCAGCATCGGCGAGCACACGGCTTCGGAAATCGCTGTCCGGCATGCCTTCGATCCGGGTCTGCAGGATCGCAACAGGCGTTCTCAACTCATGCGCTGCATCAAGTATAAATCTTTGCTGTCGCTCATAGCCTTCATCCAGGCGCCGCAATGCTCTGTTGATTGCTTCCACAAGCGGGCGAACTTCAGCCGGAACGCCCTGATCGGACAAACGCATGCCGCGACTGTCGATATCGATCAGCTCCGCCTGTGCCGCCACATTTGATATGTCGGCAAACCCGCGCTTGACGATGAACGGAATGGCAAACACCGTAATCAGCGCAAGCACGCCCAGAATAGGGATGGTGAGAAGGTTTGAAAGGACGACCACGACAAATGTCATGCTCAGCAAATTCCCTTTGCCCATGATCGTTAAATTTCCGGCCGTGCCTTTGACGTTTCGGATGACGGCTGAGAGAAAATAAGAATTCAGATTGTCGCGAATATCAGCGAAAGTGATACGATCAAGAATATCACCAAAATCCTGGTAAAGCGCAGGCACCGGTCCGTATTGTACCACT